>Ga0209208_10007816_pt1 | contig 14382 bp, 13 predicted proteins | sample S1TSphfallax_3_FD_187694 | JGI IMG/M metagenome (GOLD analysis project Ga0209208, IMG submission 187694) | Host-associated microbial communities from peat moss isolated from Minnesota, USA - S1T2_Fd - Sphagnum fallax MG (SPAdes) (version 2) | ecosystem: Host-associated > Plants > Peat moss >...
ATTTACTTCCTATTTGGTTGGTTAGGTTGGTTAAGTTGGATTGGAGTACTCCAAACTTGAACACTATTTTTGGTATTAAAGCATGAAACATACACACACACACACGAATGATTAGAGCCTAGAAAAAAAGAAGCCCCTTGAGTGCACCACATTTCTAACTTATACTTTGTCACATTACAATAACCATCATCAAAGTCAACAAGGTGAATGAGTAACATGCCCAAAGGGATATTAGTAAAACAAAAAGATAAATCCATGAATAAACATATAGAGTGCAACATTATATTATATAATGTTAATTAATTTAAATATATTTTATTAATTAATTAGTTAAATATAACATACTAGTGTGAACCCGGTGCATAATGGACCTCGTCGATCCTCCCACCCAGTCCTTCACAATTCCCACTCCGGTTCAGTTTCATCTATTAAGACCCCTAGAACCCCACACTCACCCCCTCCACGAAAAAAATAAAAATCATGACCCACCTAAACCCTTAGCCCAAAAATAGTGCACTCAAATCTCTTCACCCACCCTCCAAATCCCAAAAATACCTCCCCCATCCATGATGACGGCAGTTATTGCGCGAAAACGGACATAAAAATAACAAGAAAAAATTTTCTCAAGAAATATTCAAACAGGTAAGCCATGCTTTTCTGACTGCCTAACGATGAGACTCGTAGTGTGAACAGGAACTTTGAGTTCTGGTTTGGTCTTCATCTGGTTGGCCAGATTTTTATTTTTTAAAAGATTTAAACTTAGAGACCCTGATTTATTAGTCTAAACATGGGAGGTTATTTTTAATGAAAATTTAGGGATTTGTATAACATTTCTTCTAAAAGTAATTTAAAAATTGAAATGTGGAATTCATATCATTCTAAGGAATAAATTTAAAAGGAAATTCGGAATTTCGATAATATTTCTAAAACATATTTTTAAAATGAAATCTGGGACTTCTAGGAAATAGTTTACATGAAATTTGGGATTCTAATAATATTTTCAGAAATAATTTAAATGAAATCTAGGACTTCTAAAAAATTAATTAACATGAAATTTGGGATTTTCCATAACATTTCTAAGAAGTAATTCAAATGAAATTCGGGATTTCTATCATATTTCTAAGAAAACATATTTAAAATGAACTCTGGGATTTCTAAGAAATTAAATTGAATGAAATTTGGGATTTTAATAGTATTTCTACGAAATAATTAAAATGAAAATTTCGATTTTTATAACATTTCCAAAAGTAACTTAAAGAAAGTTTGGGATTTTAATAGTATTTCTAGGAAATAATTAAAAATGAAAATTTCGATTTTTATAACATTTCTAAAAGTAACTTAAATGAAATTTGGGATTTTAATAGTATTTCTAGGAAATAATTAAAAATGAAAATTTCGATTTTTATAACATTTCTAAAAGTAACTTAAATGAAATTTGGGATTTTAATAGTATTTCTAAGAAATAATTAAAATGAAAATTTCGATTTTTATAACATTTCCAAAAGCAACTTAAATGAAATTTGGGATTTTAATATTTCTAAGAAATAATTTAAATAAAAATTAGGATTTTAATAACATTTCTAAGAAACAATTTAAGTGAAATTCGGATTTATTATAATATTTCCAAAAGAAATACTCTAAAAATCAGGGGTTTGTAAAAAATAGTTTAAATGCAATTTGGAATTTTAATAATATTTATAGGAAATATTTCAATGAAATTCGGGATTTCTAAAATATTTCTAAATATATATTTAAAATGAAAATTGGGATACTTATAATGTTTCTAAGAAATAATTTAAATGAAAATTGGGACTTTATAACATTTCTAAGAAATAATTCACATGAAATTTGGGATTTTAGTAATATTTCTAAGAAATAATTCAAATGAAATTTGGGACTTTATAATGTTCCTAAGAAATAATTCAAACGAAATTTGGGATTTTAATAATATTTCTAATGAAAATTGGGAGTTTATAATATTTCTAAAAATAATTCAAATCGAACCTGAAATTACTAAGAAATAATTTCAATGAGATCTGGGATTTATATAATATTTCTAAAATGATTAAATCTAGATGAAATTGGGGGGTTTTTTTAATAAAAAATTTCTAAGAAATAACTTAAATGAAATTTGGGATTTTTACCATGGTACCAATATGGGTGGGGTGCTGGTTCACACCATACCCTACATAGGTAGTAAGTTTACACATGAACAAATAGGAGGAGGAAGAGGAGGAGATTTGCTAGTGCAATTTACTTCCTATTGAATTCATTGGTTAGGTTGGATTGGATTGGATTGGAGTACTCCCAACTTGAACACTATTTTTGGTATTAAAGCACGAAACACACATGCACAAATGATTAGAGCCTAGAAAAAAACAAGCCCCTTGAGTGCACCACATTTCTAACTTATACTTTGTCACATTACAATAATCATCATCAAAGCCAAGTGCATGAGTAACACACCCCAAGGGATACTAGTAAAAAAACAAAAAGTAAAAAATATGCAAATAAACATATAGAATGCAACATTATATTATTATATTAACTTAATTAACTTAAATGTATTATATAAATTAATTAGTTAAAAATAAGATATATTTTATTCAAATAACTAATTGAATTATAATTAATATAAGGTGACTTTAATATGTAAATATTTTTAAAATTTAATTAATTAAATGATAAAAGTAGATGGAAGATTTATTTAATATCCCTCCTAAAAATAATTGTTAACACTGGTAAATCCCAAATAAGTTTTATACTTATCCCTTAAGACCAATAAGAAGAATTTTACATGCACTCTTTAAGAGTGGGAAGGATCTTTGTAGTTAGTTGTTAGGCTTACTTCTCGAAATAAAAGCGATGTTCCTTTTTTAAGGACTAGTCACGAGAACTCTCCCCCTCATCCTCGTATGCCTCATGATTTTACATATGTTTAATGTAGTGTAAAACTCTATGGTGATGGCATTCCAAAAAAAAGAGCCTTCAATGGGACGAGCCATGCATTTTTGGAATGTGCCCCACCTATGATCTAAACCACACGGAAAACATTATCATGGACCTTAGTGTACTTAGATAACGAGGTATAGGAGGGGAAGTGTTCATATGCCTACTTATAACTGCATAAAGATGCTTAAAGAGTAGGCATAATATCCCTCTTCTCTTATAAGATGGAAATTTATACATATATATTGCCCTCCAAATAGTGCCCATGATAATGTTAGTCTCTCGGTTTACTAATGGTGCCTTCCCACTTGATGTTAAGTCAGTGTTAAATGAAAATCTAGATGGCATCCTAGATGGCACCTAATGTTAAATGGGTGATAGCTTAATTTTAAGTGAATGTTAACTTAACATAAAATGTTTATGGTTAGTAGGTGTAAGTCCTAAATGACTAGCATGGTCTTAAGGGACTTAGAACTAGAGTCCCTAACACCAAGTGTGAATGCACCTTAATAAGTATAGGTGAAGCCCACAAATGGTGGATTCTCCCCCAATGTGGGCCGGACTCAGGTACCCCATTATCCTAGCAATGCCATTAAAAGAAAACCCAAAATAAATATAAATAAATAAACGAAATAATACCCAAAAGCTTAAGAAAAAATGGAAGGTCTATATTGTTTTCAGGATATCTTATATTATGCACATATGTAATATATATATAATTTTTTAATTTATTAAAAAATTGTGACAATATGATGCATATGAAAGTTAGATGGTAAAATCCATGTCAATTTGAATCAAATGAGAATTTTTGAAACCATGACCCTAAATCCTAACCATACATGAACAACCCTAAAGCTTAAACCTAATAACCACAATGAGTTGGGAAAAAAAAATTAAACCAAACCTTGAAATTTTGGAATATTTTTTAAAAAATTCAAAACCTTACCTCAGAAAGGTAACCAAAGTTATAAAATACATAATGTTCAAAACCATATGTTCTCTTAAAAGTCAATACCCACACAACATTGGTTTAGAACCAATGGTTTTTCTTCTTCTTTTCTTTCTACAATGAGGAATTTGCTATATGCCCAAAAAAAGAAAAACCCCCCTAAGGAGCACTATCTAAGTGTTAGTGTGGCACATTGTGAGCAGTCACATTTGTTTTGCCACAAAGAAGTTTGACTTTAGATTAAACAAGGGGTGTGTCGCATTGTGGCCTTGCCATTTACATTTTAAAGTATCTTAAGAAAAAAGAATAATTATGAAAACTCAAATATTTCACCATGCAAAAACATAATCTTCAAAAAAATCCTCTAAGGAAACCAAAAAAATTCAAGATATTAATATAACTCTATTACTAAGCTCAAGTTTCGACACAATCCAACATATCATCTTTCAAAAATCCTCATATAAAAATTGACCTATTACCTAGGGGCCAAAATCCCTTAAGTTCCTATACTCTATAGTTGAATCTAAACACAATATCCTTGCCTTCTTGGTATGCAAGGCCAATAATTTATAACACCATTTTTTTTTCAGTGTAAAGAAATGTGACAATGGCATGTAAAATCAATCCCTCTCTCTCTCTCTTAAAAGGTTCACAATTGTTGTGGGACAACAAAACAAAACCATTAAACCTTTTTTTGTTTTGGGTTTTTTCACTTGACAAAACAAGAGGAACCATGCAAGTGGTTCTCTGCACCTGTAGAGCCCAGAAAGGACACACAGAAAGATAAACCTGGACAAAGCTTGCTACGGATATTTTGTAACAATTTTGTTTTTTTTTGGATAAAAATATTTGCCTAAAGGCAACATAAAACTGTTTGATTTTTCATTTTATTTTTTTTGTCTGAGGGTGTCACCACATTTATGTCTACTGGCTACAGTTTTCCTGTCTTCTCTCTTCACCCTGTCTTTGGGCCTCCTTCCACCCCCTAACCCCTCATTTAGTGGTATCCTGAAAGTAAGGAAATTTTATTAAATCTCAGTATGAAATGCTGAAACTCAGTACTTTCTTTCTTTCTTTCTTTTAATTTAACATCAATACCCGGACCAGAGAGATCCATTTGACGACAATTACATAGTTGATTTGAGCAAAACACTTTTGTTGTCTAGGCAAGAAACTAAATACAAAGCTACCGCTTTCTCATTAGCCAAACACATCAATTCAGTCAGTAAGCTGCACGGTGTCAACTGTTTCCCTAGCTGTTGACCAAACTTGCAACGAATGTCATGGTGAGCTGGGCACACTAGCAACAGGTGGTCTTCATCCTCAACAGCACCTAGGGAACACAGGCGACAAACCCTATCTCTCCTCGGTACACTCTCAGGCTTTGCATGCCTACCACACTCTACCTCTAAACGATGGTTTGAACATCTGAACCTTGACAAAGATTGCTTGAGCTAAACATTTTTGATCACTTGCAAATAACTCTGATGTGCATATGAGTACCCAGATTCTGTTGTACAGCTCATGTTCATCAGCTGGTATGTAAGTAATCTACTACTTCTGGCTTTGGACTGTTCACCATAAATGGATTCTAAATAAGAAGCCTATGCACTTGCTATAGCACACCTGACATTAGTCTAGAGAACCCCAACACCGTGGTCATTATGCCACAACTGCACGTTCCGAAGCCAACACTATTGGTTATCATTGAGCACGCTGAGCATCTGGACCTGGGTCTGGTAGGCACAATACAATAGGCGATCTAGTGTGGACTCCAGTAGTCTATCATAATACTTGAAGGTTTGTTGCCACCAGAAATACTCCAATGGATACCTTCCAAACTCCCCCAACACAACAAAAATGCTTGTTGTTTTATTGACCCCTAATATTCCTCTCAAGAACATTCTATGTACTTATTCTGCTTGTTGCAACCCTTTCGCCCCTGTACAACCTGTCCACACCTCACATGCATAGCTTAATACTGGGCATACCAGTGAGTCGAACAATTGACACATTACTTCCGGATCTGTTATGCTCAGATCATTGCATCTGCGGCGTAATGCAAATAGTGCCTTCTTCCCAGCAACAGTCAATTTGGCTATGGCTACTGCCATGCCTCTTGTACTATGTAACTCTAGGCCCAGGTATCTGAATGATTGAACTCGCTCAATGGTTGTCCCTCTGTATGTGAACATTGGCGTTGCACTGCGGTGTTTCTCAAACACCACCACCTTGGTCTTGCTCACATTGATGACCAATTGTCGTTCAACACAGAACTCAGACAGAGCATCTATTTGTTTCTGCAACCCTTGTGGGGTCTCTGACATCAATGCCAAATCATCTGCATACAACAGTAATTTGACTACTATGTTTGCGAGTTGTGGCGGGCTGTCGCCATCAAGTGCATCTAGATGCTTCTCAAGTCCATCAAGGTAAAGTCCAAAAAGCAGTGGGCTCAATGGACAGCCTTGTTTGACCCCAATGCCACATGAGAACAGGGCTGATAGCCCTTCTGTTGGATGCATAACTCTGACGATGTCCTGGCTGTACATGCTCTATAGACATTGCATGAAGCGACCCACAATTCCCATCTTAGCCAGCACTTGCCATAGCAGATCACGAGGCACTGTATCAAAAACTTTGTGAAAGTCCACAAAACAACAATACACATTTTTACGTTTGTGAGTGTTCTGTTCAATGAGTGTTCGCAAAATGTACAAGTTATCTATGGTGCGGAAGTCTTTCCTAAAACCAACCTGTCCCCTGGCACGTAAGCCCCTCTCTTCTGCCCAGCTGCTCAACCGTGCCTCTAGAATCATGGCAAACGCCTTAGCTAGTTAGGACCCACTGTGATTCCCCTGTAGTTCTCAAATTGCAAAGCATCACCACCCTTGTGCAATGCATGAATGACTCCAGTAGAGAAGCCTGCTGAATAACCTTGCAGACCTTCTACCACTACGGTAGTTAAATACTTTAACTATTTTTTTCACCCGAGGTCCAACCTCTGACCACCACTATAGTTAACTAACTATTGTGAGCTCAGTGATCATGCACCACTAAAGTTAACTAGCCTTGGACGGTGAACGCCTTTTATTGAACTTATACAATCTCTTCAAATAGGAGAATTGTCATTGTCATCGTCAGTGTCTTCTTCTTCCTTCTCTTCTTTTTCGCCTCCATCATATAGTGTCATTACTAGCCGCTTTGGAATGTTGTTTTCCCAATTCATTTTCTTGTCAAGTGGGGCCACCTCGGCCGGGTTCGTCAGGATGAGGTGCTTGTTGATCTTGAGGAACATATTGATCTCTACCAAGCCGGCACGCAACAACGATCGTTTTGGAACCAGGACGTCTGACACGCTGCCCAGGTCACATTCGAGTCCACCCGAGGATGGTTTATTGGCCAGGATCGCCAGAGCAGCCTGCATGAGACATGGCATGCTTGTTTGACGAGCCCACCACTTGCACTGCTCGGCCGATTCCAGCCACAACTCGATATTGGTTTCAGCGCCAATTCGTTTGAGGATTTGAACTTCGACGTTCACCATCTGTGCCGCCGTCTCGAAGCGCTCGCCACTCCCATTAACGTCCTTCTTGTCATCATCAGCCACAATATCAAGAGTTGTTGACAGCAACTCTAATGTCTTGACGCGCTTTGCCGATCTCTCAAGTCGCCGAGCTGGGGTACTCCCTGCCATTTGCTGCTTCTTGAGCACAATCGACGCTGCAACGATCTCCGCTAAACATTTGATTTTGTTCCATATGAACTGGTTCACGAACACGAAGTGTTGCTTCTGTAGGCTCTCTTGTGTCCAGTCAACATGAATATCAAGCCTATCAATGTTAGTCGCATTGATCAACTTCGCTAGGATCTTTCCAGACGTCATTGGCAGGTACAACATACTCTAGGCGTCGATTAAGTACGAGAACTTGAAATCAGTTTCTTCCAAGACGTTCTTCAATAGCATGGGCTGCCCAAGGTTGTTGCCGTAGATCTTCTTGGGCTGACGAAGTGCCAATATTGGATGGTACCGTTTGAAGTAGCGTTCAGACATTGCCTTGCCAAGAAGCTTCCGTGCTTCACGAGTGGCCGGTTGCAGTACGTCATGTGATCGCGACACTGGATCGAGGTCTTCAGAACCGAGTTGACGACGTACCGATATTATCAGCTTGAGCGGCTTGCTTACATCGAGGACAGTTGTGTACAAAAAGTATAACATGACGTACACATCGACAATGACAAATGTTTGCATAGCATGTGCCTTGATCTGAACGGCTCGAACCGGCTCAATCATTGAATAAAACTCGATGCACAGTGTGGAGTCCATGTTGGTCAGTCGAATTGGTCGATTGAGTTTGCGGTACGCCTGCAAGAGAGGTTCCCAGGCTATTAGAATTCGCTCCAGTACAATCGTTGTGGATGACCATCGGTGCTGCGGCGAGTTAAGTAGTTTAAGGTACGTCTCTAAAAGTTCAAGCATGGCTTCCTCAAAAGTTCCCTGCATGTACTCAGACTTGTTCATAGCTTCAATGACCTTCTTAATCTTTTGGAAGAAACAGCGCACGTCCACATTCTTACTATTGTTAGGGTCGATCGAGGTTCCAAACGCTTCCATGAGTGCCAGGTGGATTAGATGTGATATACACCATTCCCACCAAGCATTGATCAGAATGTCTAAGGTACGCTTTACATCGGATCTCGAATCTGAAATGTTTGTCAGCACATCGAGCATCACCTTAATGCTGAACTCCTCGAGGACGCCTGAAGACCATTCGTGCAAGATTGTAGACAATTGTTCCGCTTGACGCTCATCAATAGTCGGTGCAAATCAGCGGACGGCGGGATTATAGCCAATATTGAACCTGGTCGACGTATTGAAGCACATTCGCAATGTCAGGTACTTCTAGTTGCTCATCTTGCTATTTATCAGGTCCAGGTACAACGACAGGTACTTGATCGTAAAGAATGAGTGCGTCTCAGCGAGTGACATAATGATGATCTTCTTGCACGTGGTGTACAGCTTGACGTGAAACTTGCGGATGTTGATTGACTTCATTCCACCTTCCCCAACAGGTAGCTGACGACCGATCAGTTGCCATCTACAGGTCGTGAACGCGTTGTACGAGATCGATTGCTCGGCGGACCAGGCTCCCAACTGCACTTCAAACCAGCGCTTTGGGTCTTTTTTGAAAGCCGAGTCGGATAGATCAAGCTGCTTCTTGATATCTGCTAGCTTCTTGTTAGTTGCCATTGTCTTGGATGAGGTTATGTAGTGTTTCTTGTCGAGGTGGGTGCAAGCTTCGACACTCCCGTCTTTGTGCACTTAATGACAACTGGCTTGTTGACATTGAAGCATGGGTCCAGCAAGCAGATGAACCACTCGACCTTATCCTTGTCAATCAAGCGCATGCCGCATTGATTAAGGAAAGACGTCGTCTTTTTGAGATCCTTAAACGCGACGCCCTTGATGATAGCTGGGAAAATGTTAGCGTTGATGAAGCTTTTTATCCAAACCGCCACGATGTCTCCACGCTCAGCATCGTCAACCTCAAGTTGCACCTCTTCGTCATTTATCTCGACAAGTACGGGTGGTGCCACTTCACCTTCAGCAGTGATATCAACAACAATGATGCTTTCGGATTCAATGACATCATCTTCGAACTAAGCCATGATGTGCAATCCAGCACCAACTTTGCAAAATGAGCAAGGGTGGGCTCAGCGGGTGATGATGGTCTCGCAAGGGACGTGGATCTCAATGGGTGATGGCGGTCTAGTAAGGGACGATCAATATCTTCGACAATCATAACAGGAGTTGGATGAATATCCTATTGATTCAATAAAAATAAAATAATCAATAATTGATTCTCTGCTCATAATATTAGATCAGATATGAAAAGCAATACCGTTTGATCAATATCTTCGACAATCATAATAGGAGTTGGATGAATATCCTATTGATTCAATAAAAATAAAATAATCAATAATTGATTCTCTGCTCATAATATTAGATCAAATATGAAGAGCAATACCATTTCATCAATATCTTCAACAATCATAACAGGAGTTGGATGAATATCCTATTGATTCACTAATATACATAAATTAATCAATAATTGATTGCCTGCTCATATTAGATCGAATATGAAGAGAAGTACTGATTGATATGAATATCTTCGATATTTTAATAGTCAAAGAAATCAATAATATTATTGTATTGTTCAATATGCCAATAATAATCAACCCAACAAAAAACGAGCTTTTTAAACTGACAACATCGTGACAGAGTGCGTGACGGACTCCGTCACGCACATTCTTCATACTTAAAGAATGTAAGTGCAGTAAAAAACGGTGCTTCTCACAAGAATCCCGAGGACCAAGGAGGATTCACGATGCGTCTGTGAGTGTGGTACTGTGAGGGACATGGATGAACTGATATATGTGTATTAGGTATACAAAGTCCCAGTCCTGCCTACAATTAACTACCTATAATGTGTTGGCGCATATATGCACCACTATAGTTAACTAACTATTGTGAGCTCAGTGATCATGCATCACTATAGTTAACTAGCTTCAGCAAAGGATCAATATGGCGCACCACTAGTCACCACTTAGTGTACTTAATGGCATTTTAATGCCAAAAAAATTTTAGTGGTAGAAGGTCTGTAACCTTGTTGCAACAACTTGTTGAACACAATCTGTAGTGGTACATGCAACATATTGCCAGCATCTAGCAGAAACTCTGCTTTGATGCCATCTAAGCCAGCAGACTTGTTATGTTTGAGTCTCCTCATCACTTGCGCAATCTCATCTAAGGTTATGTCACAGTTTAATGTGCTACAATCATCACTTGCAAAAGGGTGTGACAAGCTCGAGACCACCTGATCTGTAGAACTACCTTGTGCCCCAGTTGTATTACTGAGGCATTGTCCTTCCAGCAGCTTCTGGAAGCCAGCAACTAAGTTTGCTTTGCTGATAACAATAGATCGCTCCTTGTTCTTGGAGTACTTCCTCTAGAAGCTGGCTAGGTCTGTCTTTGCTAGTGCACACAACTGTTGGCCTTGTAACTTCTTGTACGTGCGTTTCTTATGACGTAGTAGCTGTTGAAGTTGCTTCTTCCATTCGCGTGCTAGATGGTTGTCAAGATGAAGCTTTGCATATGCAGATACTTCCTTGTGCTTGTTACGACATTTAGTATCAAACCATGGTTGATGACGATGTTGTGTTCTACTAGTGCATGTCGCAGGGCAACCATGCACAATTGCAACGGCGTTATAAATGCAATCATGCAACAACTGCACGACCATGTCAACATTGTCTGTGTCACTCATCTGTGTTGTGCACTGGGCAATCTGTTGCTGTAGGTGTTGACAATATTGTGTGCACTTATTAACATCATGTTTGAAATGACGGATGTTTGCACGTGATTCTGAAGTTGTTGATGACACATGTTGCCAAGGTAACTGCAATTTGAGTGAAAGTGGCATGTGGTCAGATCACCCCCTTTTCCACACAATAGAGGGCATTTATGTACAACAAGTGATGTGGCACAATCGAACAGAGCAGGTGATGCGACCATATCATCCACAAGGCTGGAGCTGCCATTAGCAAAGCAAGTGCACTCCCCTAATTCATCGCCTATGATCCTACCATTGAAAATGAACAATCCCGAAGAGCTGCAAAGGTCTAAGAACTCATTGTGCCAACCTTTCAAACCCCCCTTGTCCGAGTTATGTCGTTCAAGCAAAACCTTCGGGAAGTCATTCCCCAATGGCAATGTGTCAGGCATGTGATCTGCAAAGTAACGACAATCAACATAGTCGTCAGCTACACTGGTCCTTGCATTGAAATCACCAGTCAGTAAAATACTGCCCCCAAGATCCTAAATCATGCTGACCGCTGCAACAATGTTATCAAACAAGCCTTCATCCGCATATGGGGACCTTTTGGGAGGAGCATACACTACAACCAAAAACAACGGTGCAACCTCCGAACGTTGGAACTATAGCCACAACCTGGTGCCATCTGTGTTCTGTTTCCATAGGGATACACAGTCTAACCATGAGTCATTCACAAATACTGCAACACCACCACTATGCTTCACTGCTACTCTGACTGAGCTCATGTCAAATACAGGGCGTGGATTGTGTAAACACTGAAAACCAGGCATATGTAGTGGTGTTTCATCAGGGAACAAGTGTGTTTCAGTCAGTGCAACAACATCTGAGTCATCAAACAGTCTCTGTATATGTGAACTGGTACTTAGCTTTGTGTTTGTCCCCCCATGGATGTTCCACAAGGAGACTCGTAATGCTCTCTAATCCCAGCACCCCTAGTGCTGGGTTGTGACTTTGGTGTCATTGATGTAAAGGTCTACGCCTTGCCAGTAAGCTTTCATCTTTTCCGCTTTGGCCTTCTCAAATAGATGCCATGATGCCCTCTTTTGCTCTTGCTGTTGTTTGGTCAAATCCTCTTCCAAGCCCTAGTGAGTACCTTTTAGCTTTAGACTTGTCAAACGCGCTTTACTTTTTCCCTTTGGCCTCCTCCATTATTATCATCATGACTTTTGTTCACATCCACACACGGACCTTTCTTTTACCAAAAAACTATAGCCGAAAATAAGCTAAGTCATAAATTTAAAAAAGTGCTAAAATCAAATGCTTTTTGAGATTGTCAATATCCGAAATTCAACCAAATTCAAAGACAAATCGTCAGATTTCCTTACATGGTTTTCAAGTAGTTAGCCAAAAATAAGAGAAATATGTTTAAAATTTTCTAATGCCATATTTAGCTCATAGCTTAATCTGACTAATCTTCCTACGGATGATAGCCACTTGGGCTATATCTCAAAACTGACCCAAAAAATTATTCATCCACACGTTTCCTGCTGTTGGCTGATTTCACCCAGTCCATTATTGAAGCGCTCTGCCAGAGCTCATGTTCCAGGCAATGCATGATTAATTGGGCCTTCGGCGAACCGGCCTGGATGAATTGACCCCCACATTGGGATCTCTGTAAAAACCCCCAAAACCCACTTAATTGGCCGTTTTAGGCCCCAAAATTTATAGATTTGGACTTTGGGACCCTGATTTAGGCTAGGAAAATGATATTTATAAATATTTAGGAGCAATTTAAATGAGCTTTGTGGTTTTTACCATGATCCCAATGTGGGGGTCAATTTGCCTTGCTCGGGTGAGCGTGCCCTACACCAGAACCACCATGACAATCCCAAAGTCTTTGGGGGCAGCTTCAAAACATTATAGATACATGTAGCCTCCTTAGAGCATCTCCACCCCACACCTGCAAACATCCCTTTTCATTACATCTTGCCCCGGGATATTATAACTTATGTTCCTCTCCAGTATTTAAGTCGATTCGCAGTGGTCATTTTTACCCCTTTACAAGCTACTATGGATGTGGACGGTGCCTATTACTGATGCAGATGTAAGGACATAAATGGTCTTTGAGTGTTTAAAGGGACTTTTATGGTGTTTGTGGGTGGGGACAGTGATCATTAAAAACTATTCTATTTTAGCATAAAGGAGTTTTTTGCAGTTTGTGGGGGTGGAGATGATCTTAGACAAAATCAGGGTCTCTAAATTGACAAAGACAGCCTCTAAGAGGCCTCACTCAAGAACGTAAGTGTACCAGTGTAGGTGCTGGTTCGCCCTGGCCAGTGGCTATGATTGGAGGAGCCTGGGGAAGAAGGAAAAATTACATGGACGGTCATAGCAAATAAATCCAGAGTGGAAAAACAAAAGTAATTCTGTACAAGGCAGTGATTTTTCTTGGTGAATCTTCGCACTGTGGCTACAAAGAAAAATTGAAGAAATTGGGAAAATTCGTTTCAATATAGTGAATTCGAGAATAATTGCTCATAAAATGGAAAAAATCCACAAAGTTTACAACCCACAAAATTGAAAAAAGAAGGAAAGGAAAAAAATTTGATACAGACTTATGTATGTGTGCACCCTAATAAAATAGGGAGAAACATGTTGTGAAACTAAGGGCAACTTTAGACGAGGGTCCAGGGTCCAGGGAGCAATGAATTCAAGCAATCTTACTGGTCGAAAGCTTTAAATTGGTCCCAAGCCCTTTAGACGAGGGTCCAAGACCAAAAAGTGAGAAATTGAGGCTAATATGGTACATTTTTGGAGGGAAAATCAATTGGTTCAGACCAAAACACAGTGCTAAAAGGAGAGCTCCTGATTTAGAGAACCAAGAATCAGGCTAGGGACCTAGGTACCCTCCAACTCAAGGATTCAATTTGCTTCACATGAGTGGAAATTGGTTCCTAGGAAATTGGACCCTGTAACCTCGTCTAAAGTGGGCCTAATGGTGTTTTACTGCAAGATCATTTTGACTCCTTATGTCCAGAACCACACAATCAGCACGATTGACATCTGGTGCCAAGTGCAAACTTGTTGGATCCGAGATCTGAGGCGTAGCCTAGTGAAAGCCAGTAACTTTTTGCTCACTTTTGGTTT
>Ga0209208_10007817_pt1 | contig 14381 bp, 12 predicted proteins | sample S1TSphfallax_3_FD_187694 | JGI IMG/M metagenome (GOLD analysis project Ga0209208, IMG submission 187694) | Host-associated microbial communities from peat moss isolated from Minnesota, USA - S1T2_Fd - Sphagnum fallax MG (SPAdes) (version 2) | ecosystem: Host-associated > Plants > Peat moss >...
TGGCCTGGGGGCTCCTGTTTGCAATAAAGATGGCTACATGTTGATAAGGATCTGCCAATTTTCTGTGTTGTGGAAGATTTTGCATATGATACAGCTTCTGTTTTCTGCACAGCTCATGGTGCTCTTTGCATCCACCACAGTTTGTATCTCACCCACCCCTTTTTCTGTACAAGATTCATGGGATACCTTACAGTGCCAATTAGGTCAGTTAGCATTTGGTAGTATGAAATTGCCTGGCATGGTTCTCTTCCTTCTTGTTGCATGATTAAGAAACACATGTAATCTGTCAGTGGAACATTGATGGATACATAGACACTTGCTTTTCCTGCAAGATTGTAGATGTTAAGTTAGCAGCATCTGCATCAGAAACTTGTCTCAGTTTTTGTGAGGGTAATAGAGATATCTGTAAACTTTAGGGGCTGAAAGGAGGCCCAAAGACAGGGTGACTTTGCGAATTCCTTTAATATGTAGTTTGCAAGGTAAAAACTGGGGTTCAGGTTCTTGTGACCTGGACTCAAGTTGACACCATTTTGTTGAAGCTGGCAAAAGTACGAGATTTTGAAACTAGTCTTTTGTTAGATTCAAAATGAACCCTAGAACTGTGAAAAAATATTTATGAGAAAAGGTTTAGATCTTTAGTTCAAAGAAAGTTGTTTCTTTTGAAGAGTTGATAAACAGGTTGAAACTTATATAATTATGTTTTAATCTTAATTAAATTTTGAACTTGATATTTACATAGACCGCTATTTTTATTTGTTGTAAAACTTTGTAACTATGCAATCTCTGCCATTGGGGAGTGTGAATATGGAATCAAACTCGATTTTTGAATTTTTGAATTTGAAAAAATGCTAGAATTAGAACTGAAGCACTTAAAAGTTAAAAGACCTGAAGCTCACACCCCCACCTAGAGAACCTCCAAATAAATCTTACAATGTCAAAACCAAAACTAGAGGTTCTCTTTAAAAGGCAAGAACAGCTCAATACTAGTCCAAACTCTATTTCACTGTATTCAAAAACCTGCACTTCATTCAAATAGATTGAATACGCCATTCTATTGCGACCCATAATTCAGCCTTTCCTAATTATTTTCAATACTGTATACACGCCACCAATAACTATTCAGTATTTACCTACTATACCAGCTATTGACCCTTTCACCCTAAACCTAATTCATTTGCATAAACCTTGCAACATACAACCTAATTCCATTCACGTTATGGAAATCTTTTTAGGCAGGCCAAAGGACATGCTTAGTTAGTTCTATGTTTTGCTTGTTAAATGAAGTTATGTGAAGCAATGATAAACCCAGCATGCATCACATGTGGTCCTGCCAAGAGAAAATTATTTAAAGCACATTTCAAAGATCTTTATGGTCATGAACAAGCTTTGATTTTTTATTTTGAATCTGTGAAAATCATGGTCAACCAAGGAACAGAACCTGCAAAGTAGGGGCCAAAGTCCCTTGAAGCTAGTGTACTCTATAATGAATCTCCACACTACCGGGTGTCAAATCCAACCAAAACCATGGATCAGATAAAACTTCAGGTTTGTCCACCAACAAATGTTTTACCAAAATATGACCCCAAACTGATGGGGAAGTAAAAGTACAAATTGGGTACCTGAGGATATTTTTGATTGGCAATAAATACAAAATTTGTTCCCCAGGTTGCATATAGCTCTTTCTGGCCACTTCAACTGCTCTGGGACCCAATCCAAAGTCAGTTTCCCAATGAGTAATCCTCCTCTTGTCAGCTGGAAAGCAAGCTACCAATACTCATTTTCAAGCTGAAATCCACAGCTTTGCAGCTTGACAGGCAGGAGAGATAAACATTGGGTTCATGGTTCTACTTCATTTCCATTTCTCAGCAAGCTCCATGTGGTTTAGGGTTTAGGGACATCTCATATTGATGATTACGAAGATTGAAGTAGTGATAGACAACCCAATTCTCGCCAGGACCTGCAACACCATGACAGCTAACATCAATAAAAGACACAATGAGAAAATCAGTAACTGAAAGAATCTTGGGTATCAGGAAGACGCAAACCCAAAGAACACAAAAACCAGGGAAAGTACCGCATGCACAGGGCCTTGCATTCTTGGATGTGTGACACGATGCAGAATTTGTCCTGTAACAGAGTCAATCAAGTATGCCACCACAGTAGAGTCCTCTGGAGATGCAGCACCTGACAAGCCTCCTGATTTGGGATTCACAGTTGCCACAAACATCATATTCTTGTTGAGATACTTGAAGAGAACTTCTCAGTTGCCAAGTACTTTGGCTTGTGTGTGCACTACCTGCACAATTGGAAGAAAATTGTGAGAAAAGCACAATTCAAAATCAAGATAAACAAATCACTCACACAAACAAGAACTTTCTTGGATGTACAAAATGCTTCTGGATTTGCTCAATGTGCAACCAAGATAGTTTGACTCCTATTCTTGATGATTTTTTTTTGAGTGGTTGTTACCTCATCTGGTCTCCTTGAAGCAAAAGTAGCAATCAACTCTGTCTCCTCAGGAAAGACAACTGACCACAACTTCTCTGTCTCAAACAGATAGCCCTCCCCTTGATGTTTGTCTGCTGGATTCTACCAGTCCCTTGATTCCATAACCTTCAATGATCCCCTTTGTTCTATCCACTTCATAAAAGTAAGCATTGTCCTTTTGTTTCAGAAAGAGATCTAAGCTTTCTTCACTGCCAGGAAGAAGATGTGCCTGTGCCTTGATCATCAACAAAGAGGTGGAGCTGTTGCTCTGAAGAATCCGTTAGTGGCAACCCAAATGTATCAGTTACAGGGTAGCTGAGCTTCATTGTGCAAAGCTCAATTCCCTTGTAGGCATCCACCCATGAAAGAACTGCCGGGAAATCAGATGTTGAGCAAGACTTTCCCAAGACCAAGACCTCTGTCCTTCCCTCAGCATGCTGGTGAGGGACCTGCCACAGCAGAAGCTTTTCTGGACAAACCTAAGGCCCACCATGAGGGTGCAGCAACCCTAGAATAAGGAGGGACCAGACTATTCTGCCATCACCAGTATGTAGGGCCAAGAGCTTCCCAGACTTTGTGAGCACAAGAAGAAGCTTACGAAATCCATTGTGATCACAAGTGAGCTTCGTCTTATCAGCCTGGTTCAGTCTTGATTCTTGAACTGCAGCTATCTCATCTGCACTTGCAAGAAATAGCGTTGCTTTCAATTTCAAAAAATGTCCCTGGAAAAACACAAGAGCCCACCAACCAAGAGAATGAATTGTTGATATTGTAAGAGTGATGAGTCTAGGGCAATAATCTAGACAAGGAGAAATAGATTACCTTCAGCCACTCAGTCAGATCATGTTCCACTTCAGCCACAGAGACACCATCTTGTTCTAATGGAAGCTCTGCAGATTTTGCATCCACAATTGATGCCAGCTCATCTTCACGAGTCCACACAATTTCACCTTGCTGGAGCAGTAAAAGTGAGTCATCTTCCCCTACAACAAGTGCACCAAAGCCATGTGTTCGATCAGTGCGAAGATATGCCTTCAGGAAAACCTTTTGCACTTGTCCTCTGTGTGAGGGTAGCTTGATTGTTTCCTTTTGCACCACTTCAGTCCAGTCTTCACCATACACATGGAGGCCGAAAGTGTTTTGTAAAGGTCCTGCTTCCAAGAGCTGAATTATAGCTACTGAATGCTTGCTGTTTGCAACACTCAAGCTGTCACTCACAGCAACTGCTCCCACAAGTGTCTCCACCACATTAAGTTCACCACTTGTAGGATTGACAGCAAGAATTGCAGTTAGAATACCTAGAGCTAGTGAAATAGCACCATCCAGCTTTATTGATAGAAGCTCAGGAAGACCAACAGCATTTGGAAACAAGCTTGACAAGGCAGTCTCCAAGACAGTCAGCCCATTGGCATTTATGGACACTGTTACCAAATGGGTACCCTTTGAATCAAGTACAACAGCAAATTGTTTTGAAACCAGCAGCTCAGCGACAGATAATGTCTGAGATCTCACAGCCGTCTTTCTGTCAGTTATTGTTCCTGTCTGAAGGTCTATTTCTATCATGGTGAATCCAGAGTCACCCATAAACCCAATTCCATATGCCTTGAGCTCCTCAGTTGCCACAATCACATCTCGGATATCAGCATCCTTGCTACATCAACAAAACAAAGGAATATTCTTATCATTCCCCTGACCATCATTGACTTGTTGAACTAACACAAGTGATAAAAATGCATCGAGCTTTAGGCAACATAAACTGCTCCAGCATCTTGTAGAATTCAAAGAGCCCAGTGCAGTCCTTACCCAGAAATGTCAACTTTCCAGATGGTTGTGCCATCTTGACCTGACAATGCAGTCAAGACACTGCCACTTAGCACTAGAAGGTCATTGATTTTGTCATTGTCAACATCTACCTGCAAACCAGACACACATACTCAGTCTGAATGTGATATAGAAAGAGATGCTGGCTGAAGGTTAGAGCAGTCCTCCTCAAACTTCTGTGATGTGAAGGTTCCATAGCAAAACAAACCCACAAGAACAAACCCTGATGAGATTTTTACGAGATCACAGAGGTAAACATTACTATTTATGGGGAAATTCCAGCAAAACCAAAACTAAATGAACAAGAATAAATGCAGACATAACCTTATAACAAACCCTATGATGGTTCAAAGATTGTATCACCTGTGGGACTTAGTGACATGTGGACAAGAAGAGCTTGGTTAAACAAAAAATTGCATGTGTAAAATAACATAAGTAAACAAGCTGCCAAAACCTCCACATCTAATAACCATAAAGCCCTTTTTCTTGATGAGAAGAATCTATTGACAGGGAAAGGAACCAATTTTTTTTTTCTCTTACAGGTAATGCCACCAGACATGGTGGATTTGGTCCCTTGGAGGAGGGAATTGTGGCTTCCCAAATTAAGACTCCATCAGGTAAATGCCAGACTCTCACATTGGTACCTCCGGACAAAGTCATCACATCTGTGCACCAAGAAATTTGGCAATTAGTCACCAATCCTTCAAACAGAACACCTGACGTTGGTGAAGAATATCACAGTCATAGAATTATGCTTACACTTCCCACTTGCCAGCTCCAGTGCATCAATTGCATCTGATTCCCCAAGCACACGCCTCCAGTCTGCACATGCAGACGGACAAGCTAAGTACTATTGTATTCAAGCGAGGAAAAACTCTAAAACCAGGATGATCAAGCCCCCAAAAACGTGTAGAGGATAATAATAGATGGCAAGAGAGACCTTGTTCGCTTACAAATTTCCCCAGTGCGGAGATTTAGAGATGCCAGAGCATTTTGCTCAGTGGCCACTACAACACGTTTCCTGCCACTCCCCTGCGTCTGGAATACCGCATGCTTCACCCATCCTATGTACTGCTGATGCCTGCAATTATCTCCCCAAGAAAGGAGCAGGTAACCTACAACTTTAGAAAAGGAAATACAGCAAAGATACGTAGAAAGCGATGGTGGAAAAGGGCAAAGGGCAAAACGGATTTAGTACCAGTCCCAGACACCGACTTGATCCTCGGAGAGAGCCTCACACGACAATGTAAGAAGCAGCAACACGAAAATGACAGCAAGGAGAAGCAGCAGAAGCTGCTGCTGCAGCCTTAAGGACTGCCTATCATGCGCCACGTCCGCTCTCCGCTCCCCCCCAACACTCCTCCGACTTCCCTTCCCTTCCCCTGCCTTGCTGCATTCCCTTGTCCACCATCGCCAAAGCTCTCAACGAGAGAGACAATGGAATTAGGGTTTCATCCTGTTCACGGTTTAGGGCTTGGTGCTCACACATGAGGCAAGCTCTCTGTGGAGGACTATGGCAAAATTCAAGTTCGTTCTATAGAGTTTGAGTGTGTTGTGGTTGTTGGATTTATAAAATATTGTGACGTTGGTAAAGAAGCTGCAATCCGCAGTGGAGTTGCGCGAGTGAATCTGTTGTTTTCAGTGCATGTTTCGGTATTGAAGGAGATTTCGCAATCAGAATAGAACTTTCGGTCTCTCGTGAGAACATTCACGACCCCCGCTCATGACGCTGGAGAATGCAAGTTTCATTATGAAGTGCGCGTCGGAGGTGTCGGCGTCTGATGAGGAGCAATGCGCAAATGAATACTCAAGAGCGCGCACATCGCCGGTTTCGAAAAAGCCGGAAGCTTCAACCTTCAAGTATCTGCTTATCGAACCTGCACAGCATCTTTTTTTCTTTCTTTTTGTTCACAATTTGCAGGGGCAGTTTTACTCTTGGAGATGCACAGGATTGATAAGCAGATCTGCAGATTTTGTTCACGATTTGCAGGCAGTGGCATTCTAATTGGAGAATCTCGACTTGAAACCCTATTGATGAGCCATTCAAAGATCTCATTTACGGCTGCACGCGATGTTGCCGTGCCTGTTCAAGGTTGCAAATTTGCTGGCCAATGGGTAGGCTGCCTCAACCAACTCATTATGTAACTTTTAGGGGACTTTGCAATTAGGGTTTAGGAGGGAGAAGAGATCTGCTCTGGGAGGAGCCTGTCTTGAATCCTTTGCCATGGTGGAGCAACAGGTCAAAGAGGAAGGTGGGAGCTATGTGTCAATCATGAGAGAAGGAGATGTTTGAACACGTCAGGGGTACCAAGGAGATTCCTCGGGATGTGGCGTGTATCAGCAGCCCTGGTGTCAGCCAAAGCAAAGCAATCTTTGATCAGGCTACGCGCTGCACAGTTTACTGTGTCTCACACACAGGAAGACCATGAAGCAGCATGCCAAGACCAAAAGTGGTAACCATTCTTTCTTGACTCCTGAAGAGAGTCTCCTTTTGTTGAGGAATTGTTTGTCTGGTGCTTGCCTCAAGAGCATAGATATCTTGCACCCATGTCATGTCATGACATGGCTATAATTCTGAAGGATTTTTGAGAATATTAGCTCTTTGAGCTCATCATCCTGATGATCTTGATCCAGTGCTTTTGTAACTGGCACATCATGTTTGGAATCAGGTTGCTTATCAGAAATAAGACTGGTGACAGAAGTAGAACTGCTGCCATCAATTCTCCAACTCTGGAAACAAGGTCACAAAACAAAGCTAAAAGGATTCCTGCTGACACCCGTGAAGACATAAGGACACTGATCAAGATGGCACGACCAATGAAGGTGCTGCACATTCTGGATCAACAAGGCATTTGTGTAGACTTCTTTATTTATGCAACTCTTCTGCGGAGGTGCACTCAGATGAAAGATATGATGGAAGGGAAGCGGGTTCATGGACATATCATCAAAAGTGGAATTCAGCCAGACATCTACCTTGGCAACACCTTGTTGAATATGTATGCCAATACTGGAAGTGTAATAGATGCACACCGTGTATTTGACAAACTTCCCCAAAAAGATGTAGTATCATGGAATACTATGATTGTGGGATATGCTAAGCATGGTTATGGTGAAGAGGCTTTCAGATTATTCTGCCAGATGCAACAAGAAGGCTTCATACCTGACACTGTCACATGCACAAGCATTTTGAAAGCATGCACAGGCCCAAGAGCCTTAGAATGGGGAAAACATGTACATTCCCACATCATGAAAGCAGGATACAATGTTGATGTGCGTGTGGTGACTGCCCTTATCAGCATGTATACAAAGTGTGGAAAGAACAAGGAGGCTTTTGAAGTTTTTTATAACATGCAAGAAGCTGGTGTGGAGCCTGACAATGTCACTTACACAAGCATCTTGAATGCATGTACTAGCCCGGCATCCCTGGAAGGAGGGAGGCAGGTTCATGCACAAATCCAGAAATCTAGATTTGATGCAGATGTACGTCTCTGGAATGCAATTATTGGCATGTATGTCAAGTGTGGAAGTATTAAGGAGGCTTTCAACATGTTTCATGAAATGCAACAAAAACGTGTGGAACCAGACAGCATCACTTACATGAGCATCTTAAATGCATGTGCCACACCTGCGACTTTGGAATGGGGGAAGAAGCTTCATGCAAATATCAGGAAATCTGGATTAGACTCTGATGTTCGTCTGGCAAATGCGCTCATTGGAATGTATGCAAAGTGTGGAGCAAGTAATGAAGCTTTTGATGTCTTTCACCAAATGCATCAAGAAGGAGCTGTGCTGGACAGAGTCACTTACATTTGCATTCTCAAGGCATGTGCCAGTCCAATGGCTTTGGAGTTGGGGAGGCAGGTCCATGCTCATATCAAGAAATCTGGATTTGACAGTGATGTCCGTGTGAGGACAGCACTTATTTGCATGTATGTTCAATGTGGGAGTGATCAGGAAGCCTTTGAAGTGTTTCACCATATGCAAGGAGAAGGTGTGGTCCCAGACAAAGTCACTTATATGAGCATCTTGAATGCATTTGCCTCTCCAGCGGCTTTGAAATCAGGAAAACAGGTCCATGTCCATGTCAGGAAATCTGGATTGGAACATGATTTGCGTCTTGCAACTGCTCTCATCAGCATGTATGCAAGGTGTGGTGGATATGAAGAGGCATTTGAAATGTATCATAATATGCAGCAACAAGGCCTGGAGTTGGACAATGTTGCTTACATTAGCATCTTGAATGCATGTGCCAGCCCAGCAGCTTTGGAGGATGGAAAAGAGGTCCATTCCAATGTCAGTAGATCTGGATTCAACAATGATGTCTCTGTAGGGAATGCTCTTATGAGCATGTATTCTAGGTGTGGAGCAAGTGAGGAGGCTTTTAAAGTGTTTGATCAGATGCAACGAGATGGTGTGGAGATAGACATTATGTCTTACACCTGCATTCTCAAGGCATGTGCCAGTCTAGCAGCGATATCGGAGGGCAAGCAATTACATGCCAATATCATTCAAGCTGGATTTGGGACTGATATCCAGATCGGCAATGCTTTGATTGACATGTATGCAAAGTGTGGAAGCCTTGAGGCTGCATGCCAAGTATTTGATGTCATGCCTGAACGAGATGTGATTTCATGGACTGCCATGATTGTCGGGCTTGCTCAGCATGGGTGTGGTGAAGAGGCCCTTCAAGTCTTCGAACAGATGAGGGTTGAAGGAGTTGAGCCAAATGCAGTCACATTTGTTGGTGTTCTCTCTGCTTGCAGCCATGCAGGCCTAGTTGAAGAGGCCTATGGCTACTTCAGCTCAATGTGTCATCAAAATGGCATCTCACCAGTAGGTGAGCATTATGGCTGCATGGTGGACCTTCTTGGCCGTGGAGGGCATCTAAAAGAAGCAGAGGATCTTATCAAGAAAATGCCAGTAGAGGCAGATGCGACAATCTGGGGATCCTTGCTTGGTGCTTGCAGAACTCATGGCAATGTTGAGCTAGCAGAATGTGCAGCAGAAAACTGCCTCCAGTTGGAACCTAAGGATGCTGCAGTGTATGTGCTGCTTTCACACATCTATGCAGCTGCTGGCATGTGGGGCAGTGTAACAAAGGTGAGAAACACAATGAAGGAGAGAGGTATCCAAAAGGAGCCAGGTCGCTGCTGGATTGAGGTGGAAAATAAGATACATACTTTTGTGGCAGAAGATAGAACACACCCACAAACAGAGGAGATCTATGCTGAGCTAGATAAATTGACTGGACAAATGAAGGAGGGAGGATATGTGGCTGATACCCGCTGTGTGATGCATGATGTGGATGAAGGGGAGAGAGAACAGGCTATCTGCTACCACAGTGAGAGGCTTGCCATTGTTTATGGACTCATCAGTACTGAACCTGGGACACCCATTCATATCTTCAAGAACCTTCGGGTTTGTTCTGACTGCCACACTGCAACTAAGATTATTTCCAAGATTGTCAGGCGAGAAATTGTAGCAAGGGATGCAAATCGTTTTCATCACTTCAAGGACGGGTCATGCTCGTGTGGTGATTATTGGTGATGGTATGTGAAACTGTTACTGTGCCTGATCAGTTTGGAAGAATGTGCATTTGCCTTAATGATTAGAGCTGTTGTGCCAGTTGGAAAATATATGTAAGCCCAAGCTTCCAGAATTGAGTTTTTTCATTTTCATTTTGGCTCATGTATGTAACTTGCTCAAGTCCTCATGGGGAGACATTGATGAATAATCTGCTGGGGAAGATTGGTTCCAACTTTACGAAGCATGGTTAGTTTGGAAAGTTAGTGATCACTGCAACATTCTTATCGGAAATTTCTTCCTTGATAATAGAAATCAACTAAGCACATCCCAGAAGGTGGCTATAAAAGAGTTTAAAAGTCTAACAGGGCCTTTGTGGGGTCTTAAATTCTGATTCCTGTATACAGCTTAGCTAGTGGCAGGATACAGAACCCCTGCATTGTTTGGTGTTTCATACAGTGTCCTTTGCAATGCCTGCTTTTGTTGAAAGCAGCATTGGGAGCTTGCTAACACTGGAAATTTCCCAGAGCAACCAAGCCATACTAAAATTCCAGTTTGCTGTAGATACAGGGTAAAAGGTACCAGAACAAGGACCAATCACCTTGAGGTTTATAATGGTACTCACTGAAGGTTTGGTTGAGATAAAAAGACAATTGTATTGGCAGTTAAGGTCAAATACTGGGGCAAAATCTGCTGCAGCAGTTAATAAAGAATGGGAGTTGACATAGGCCTAGGTGTGTGCAGGACAGAGAAGATTGACAGCTCAGAATCACCAAAAGGCCCAGAATTTGAAGTGTTGAGCACAAGGAGTTTATCACAGGTGTTTTGTCTGACTCAGCATCTTCAATGCTTTTCCATGAGTTGCTAGCCCACCCTGAATGCAGCCATCCCTCCCCCCCCCAACCCCCAACATTTAAAAGCCAAAAATGAGCAACAAACACTCTTGAGTAGCAAGGCTTGGATGTTTACAGGGAATGTTGCTAAAACATACCTTGAGTCAATGTATTATGTGTCATGCAGGATATCCACTCTGGTTGAGTTCTGTGGAGAAGGGTGAAGCTTCTTGGTTCACAGTTGTCTCTCTCCAGATGGGCCAGTAAGTACCTGACTGTTGAGAACATCAGTATGGAAAAAATGATTTTCTTTGCCTTTGGTTCATAGAAAGTGGTTGATTCTTTCTATACAGATGAATTTATGTGATGTCAAAAAGATGCGTGTTCTGGTTCTGAAATTTTGTTCATATACATCATTGAGCTTGTAACCAATGAAAACTTTGTTGATACCATATCAGGAACTACTGGGTTACTGTTCATTACCTCAACATCCAGAGTGTGTATTTGATGGAGGTTATCAAGGCCTATTGAGAATTGCTCTCCTTCAGAAGAGGATTGAAGTTTGGAGTTACGACTGATAGTCTCTGCAGAAATGTTTAACTGCCTTACCTGCTAGATCTCTAGTGCTGTTAGATGTAGGTAACTGGAACTGACAAGCAATGCATTGAATGCTATTTCTTGTCTGCATCCCAAGACATAGTTTCATAGTCAATTTCTCTTGACAAAGTTTCCATTTCTTCTTGTATATGTAGCCAATGCTGCACATTAAAGTTTTAATTATGTCATTGGTCTTAAAAGATTTCTGACTTTGGTAACAGAAGTTTGGCAGGAGTGTTGAAAAGTGAGCTGCAAATTACTGTATGTAATGTCACAGAATATCACAAGATGGAGGCATCATGTTTTATCTTTAAAGGGTCCAGTATTTGGACACAATCCAGTGTAAAGGGGAAGGAGGTTAGATTTTCCTCCCATTTGTTTTCAATTGTATTGGTTTACAGAAAATAGGTAATAGTATATGTATTTGTTCAAGATGGGATTGATTATATTGATTTGATCCTGTTATGGAATTCACGGATTTATGAAATGTAGTCTTATGAGAAAAAGATCGTCTTCTCACTTTGTTCCTTCATGAAACATGGTTGTTTATGTTAGCCCCTAAAGGAGAGAAAAAAAACCTTGTTCATGTTGAATTGGTTTTTGGCAACAATAACTTGCACCAAAGAGGCATGTACATGAATCACCAGCCTCATTAAGGTCATAGTCCTCCTACACTAAAGAGCCAAATCGTGATTATTGGGACATGAAACATGACATTGGTTCCAAATATGAAGAAGTCAGGAGGTTATGGTGAGATCAGTTGGTCAAGTACAGGTGTGCTCAGCTTTTAGTTGCTTGAATGTTATCCTCAAGTCCAACCAAATTACAACTCAAATCATCCATGATTCCAATCGGTATGTTTCAATCCTAGCAATCATGCATAATGCCAAAAAATAACAGTGTTTACTAAATGGATTATGTACAAGGCCAATCTTTTGTCAGCACCTCTTCAAATGGCAGTGTAAGATAATCTGTATCCTTCAAAACATCAATCACACAGGAACATGGTGATTACATTCTGTAACTATTCACATACCATGCACCTTAAACTTGTTGGCACTAGCTACTACCAAGGAAGGATCCACTTCACCATCCACATATGGAAGCATATGATATCATATGTAATATGAAGCATAATTACACAAGTGGTCTTTCCACACTTGACCATTTCAAGAATGAAACTTTAGAAAGTAAAACCTTTTGGACAAGTACATTGAAGCATATTGACCATCACATCTAATGTAATGGGTAGGATTGCCGACCCAATGTCTCACAAAAGGTCCCAAGGGCAACCCTACCAAACATCTAAACATTGGGATGAAATGACATTATGAAGATGTTTTGGTTGTTTATAATCTAAAGCTATTTTCTCCAGCTTTGAGTGCACCCATGGCATTTTAAATTGTAACATTCAATTAAATATGCAAAGAGTCATGCCTCCTTAAAGTTGGGGACCCCAATAAGTTGGGAAAAAATCACATCAAACACATCCTACCCTATTCACTAAGCAATTTAAAACTTAAAATCAAACAACTTTTTGACAAACGGACAACATTTGACCTTTGAGGGAATCAAATGAACCCAAATCCATTCCTTTTTGAATGTGAAAATGTTCATATGAAATTGCCGACCTAAATGAAAAATCACAAAAACATACCCATCAATAGTGATGGGCATGGAGGCTTTTGCCAGACTTAAAATCTTAAACAATTGTAAATAGTGCAACTAGTCTAGGGTTTTGGGTTTCTTCTACATTAAAGTTCTAATGGGCTTTCCAAAATCTTATGGTCTTGGTGTCTTTGCATTGCTACTCTTCGTCATGTTTGGTGTCTGGTGCATGGAACAATAGTATGAGGGGAAATCGACTAGAAGAGTTCATCATGAAATGCCCAAGTCACATTTTGTGATCCTTGTCGTGATGTTTATTTTGTTCATCATGATCCTCTTGTTATAGCCACGAAATCCTCCCTTGCTTGCGTTCTAATCCTTGTCTTGGTGTTCATCATGTTCATCTTGGTCCTCTTGTTGTATTCATGAAATGTCACCCCCTCTTACTTGGATCCTTCAATCCTTGTCTCAATGTTTGTCATGTTCATCTTGGTCCTTTTGCTACAACTTTTGATCCTTGTTGTGATGTTCATTGTGTTTGTCATGTCTTCTTGTTGTAACCATGACACACCCCCCTTCTTGCTTAGGTTTTGATCCTCAATTTCATGTTTGTCATGGTCCTCTTTGTTGCATCCTTTGATACTTCTCATGGTGTTTGTCCTAGTCTTCTTGTTGCAACTATAAAATGCCCCCCCTTTTATTTAGGCCTTAATCCTCATTTTGATGTTGATTATGTTCATCTTCGTCCTCTTGTTGTAATTATTGATCCTTGTTCTGATGTTCATCATGTTTGTTATGGTCCTCTTACTCCAATTCCTAATTCTTGTTTTGTTGTTCATCCAAATCTTGATCCTCATGTTGGTCATGTTTATTCTACCATTCCCCTCCTTCTATTGTTCTTATTACTCTATGGTAGTTTGTTGTAGCCTTGTTACGACATGTCCTTTTGCAAGTGGTTGAGCCTATTGCCTTTCCTTCACATTGACTTGTGTAATTGTTGTAATTCTAAGGTTGACACATCTATACCCAAATGGGTTAGCTTTGAAACTAGCTCGAAAGTTGAAATGAAATTTCTACCTTGCTTCTTTCATTATTAGAGACGAGGCCTTTTGGAAATTATTTCCTACACAGCTTTTAGGTTATTTCTAAGTTGTTCATTCAACTATATTGAATGTTTTAGCCTTGCTCGCTTCTTCTCCTTCTCTTTCCTTTTCAATTCCCTAATTTTGTTTGTTTCCTCCTTTTCTTTGGTTTCTTTTTATAGGATTTTAAAATATTCATTAGATGTTCCAACATGAGACTTGCTATAGTCAACCAATGGTTATATTCTTTATGTTCTTCTTGTAAGAAGATGTGGCAATGAGAGCAAGTTTGTAAAAATAGAACTTTTTGGAATGGAATTTTCAATTGTTACTAGTGTGTACTCGTTGCGTTTGCTGCCGGGATAGGCATTGATGTGGGTACCCATGACCTTCAGCCACTGGGAAGTCCCCCGCCCGTCCCCCCCCCCTC
>Ga0209208_10007818_pt1 | contig 14381 bp, 6 predicted proteins | sample S1TSphfallax_3_FD_187694 | JGI IMG/M metagenome (GOLD analysis project Ga0209208, IMG submission 187694) | Host-associated microbial communities from peat moss isolated from Minnesota, USA - S1T2_Fd - Sphagnum fallax MG (SPAdes) (version 2) | ecosystem: Host-associated > Plants > Peat moss >...
TCCCTTGCCTACCTTGCCCATAACGACGACTCTCTTCTGTAACTCCCTCGTCCCGAAAGAAAAGAGGAGAACAAAGCGAATTTAAAACAAGACGATGAGGGGGGGAGGATCGGGATCCAAAAATTTTTAAAAATTAAGAAAACAACATTAACAACAAATGAGAAATAACAACACAAAGAAAATTGCATCGAGAGGCTTGCAAACCTTTGAAGGAAAACAGAGGGAGTCTGGCGCGCGCGCGCGCGCAGGCACAAGAAGAGCAAAATTGTCTTGTAGTAGCACAACGATGATGGAGAATTAGGGTTTGGGTTAGCTTTGTCAAAAATTTAAAACCTCGTTTTCAAATTTGCTGAATTTTTTGGATATTAATAGTAAGTTATGCTGAATTTATTTTTAAAATCATGCAGCCAACTAAGTTTGATCCCTAAACCTCTTCCTGATTAGGAGTTCAGCAATAACTTACTAACCACCTAACCACAAAAGCACTAAACTTCTCTTCTATTACAAATTGGTTATAATAAATTGAATACAAAGTGCCAAAAATTTCAAAATTCAAATTTTAACCACCGAATTAAGAATTGAAAATTAAATTAATTATTCAGCATTGAGGTGAAAAGGTATTACGATATCAAAATAAAGGACCCTTCATTAATTAATAATGTATTGCAATAACTAGAGAACATCATATATGATAAGGATGGTCCATTTGGAGTTGGTGTTGAAATGTGAGCGATGAATAAGCTATAATGATTCACAAGTAAGTATCCTATATTTCATGTCTTTTGAAAATACTTGACATAAGACTCACATGTGATTGGTTGGATTTTTAAATTTACCATATGTTGGGCCAAACATTAATGCTACAATTGAAAGTTACCATGTGACATTGAAAGTTCAATTAAAGTCACAGAAAAGCATATTGGTTGATCAGCATGTGGATTGGTGCATTCATGAGTTAAATGGAAAAGTCCTCACTTAATACTAGTATCAAAGTCTATGCAAGAACTTTGGGTTCATGAATAACAAACACCAACAGATATTTGCAGGTGGGGAATATTTGTGGTTGGGGCCTTGTTGGAGGCACAATTGATTCTTGACACAAATGTTACATTGCATTCCTATGAAGGTAAATGCCAGTCATGTCATCCAAGAAAGCCCATGTGTGATACACCATCCATAACCCAACATTAAAATGGGCATGTTGTAATTGCATCCATGCACAATGTGGAAACATTTGCAAGCACAACTCAAGGTTATAATGTTTGTTCACCTTGACCTTGCAAAGGGCATAATTGCTTGTATTTGCGGATCTTTAAATGGGATTGTTGAAGGTGGGTTGAAAAACCTAAGTGAATACACCACCCTCCCCCGCCGCCAATAATGACAATTCCACCTATATCAATTCATAAGTTGATCGCCTTGATATAACTCAATTTAGAAAAACATATTTAGAACATGGCACTGGATATGGTGGATGCGACTAAAGGGAATCAAATTTTCCTTGAACATTTGATAGCAGATTTTCATTGTGCATAGGGTAATCAAACAAAGGTTGTGGCAAAGTCGTAGCATGCATTATATAATCTCATAGGCCCAAACCTTGTGCTTTTACCAATCAAAGACGGACAAGGGTTCAACGTCACACAACACTGGGACTTTTTGGCTCTTGGGCATAAGCCAATTGCAAAAAAACAACTATTGTTGGCACAACCTCAATAGGCAAAACGTTAAAACATCAATACATTAATTCTAGTGACAAGAATTTCGAGGAACTAGTATATGGGGTTTTTTTCATGTGGTTGCCCTAGATGTTTCAACATGTAATTGTTTTTCACATTTTGGTTGCAATGTGTTGTTTGAGTTGGATTCCATTTGTCACTATTGTTTTGCTTCATTGTCTTTGGGATGAAGAAAAAGAAGGTTTATTGTTGTGCATTGAAGAGGTTTAATGTTGTTGATGAATAGGGAAGGGGTGACGATGGATTAGGTTTAATTTTGAAAATCTTAAAAACCATATCCCTTTGCTCAACATCTCTGCCAATTTCACTTAATTCCTAACCTTAAAATCACACCATAAAAAAGAAATTGGGTGTTTGAAAGCTAGCTTTTCCTGTGTGCGCAAAGATGAAGGACAAAATTTCAAGAAGAAATGGTGATGCACTAACCTCACAATACATTGCTCTGGATTTGAAGCTAAACATTGGCAAATTAATAGGTTTTCCTTAGGCTTGAAGAAGTTGTTGCTCCTATGTTTGTTACCATATACATTATCTTCCTCGTTTAGAAAGTAATTTGTGATCATCACTCTCACCACAACAATGAAAAGCCTTGGGTGTTACTTTTGCTTATGGCTACAATGGATTGTTGGTTAACAACTTCAAAGTATTATGAAGATGTGGTTTCACACAATTCACAACATCATGGTAACTGGTAGCTGCAGAAATAATTCCCCTATAATTTAGTTGTTGAATGTCCTCATATAAATCAAACATGTTGATAAAAAAAATTATGTGTTCAAATTGCCAATTGCTCTAAGAAATGCATAATTGGTGCTTATGTAATAGAAGTTGCGCAAAAGCCCGAGGAAGGAGGAAAAACACAAAGCAAAAAATCATAAAACATGTGGAGGATGTAAGGCATGCAAACAACTAGCATTGTAATGTTTGAGATTAGATTGGAAACATTGCCAACTCATCAATAACAAATTCTTATGTGTTTTTTCAACAAACACATAACACCTCTTGGTATGGTGATGTTCTTTTCCAGGAAATGCAAATAAAAAAGAATAGTGACCATGGTGGCGATTAATAAGGGTTGTTAATTAAATTGGAAAGAACTTTAGGTCTTTTGATCACTCATTCAACTATCCATTCATATTTGGGTGCCAAAGTTTTATTCAAAAAACCATAGATTGTAATCTTACAACTAATGTGGTCATAGTGTTCCATATATTGCAACACTACAACTAATGTGGGCAAAATGTTCCACAAATTGAAAGTTCGGGAATAATTGAAATCACAAATGCTCCACAAATTGTAACATTACACGTGTGTTGAATATAATGAAACAGTGGGGTGTATTCAGCATGTTTATGCCATAGATAATAGGGTCTAGTAGAGTTATGCACCTAGGGCCATGTTTGAAGGAATCCCCCACAAGCGGCTATGACCATCTTTGGTGTGGCACACTTATGTTAGTGACACACCCTATTGGTTAAACACTTGTTTCAATGGTTGAAACAAAAGGCTGGATTTCTGCGAATGAAACACTTCACTACTGCCATGATTGTTTGTTTTATTTGTGCAATGCAATCTCAGTCAAGATCCAACACAAGGACGTAAACATTGAGATGTGATGTAAGTTGCAACAATTGATGACGAATATTATTATATTCTAACAGATTGGGGGCATGTTGTATTGGAAAAAAAAGACAACCCTTATATTTCTCCAAAATTTTCTTCCACATTTGCCTTTCAAGAGGGAAGGCTTTATCTTACATCTGATGCAAAGAGCTTGGTGCACCTGTTCTTTTTTGTATGTGGGAAGATTATTGTATTACCAGTTCGGGTTCTAACTGAATATGCCAGTAAGGATGAAAGCATCATTAAAATGAATCTATGTGAATGAATACTAACAATATTTTAAATTTTGTGTACCAAATTGTGAATATTGCTGAGAATCTAATATTTCAAATGTTTGCAAGCTAGTGAATAATTTTAATAGAAAAGAATAACAAAGGGGGGAAGATGAAAGGGTGTTTGCTTGGCCTACAACTAAACAACTACATATATTACAATAAGAAATTATCAAAATTTTAAGACATTGCTTGTGGATTTTGTCCTTTGTATATTAATTTTACATCTCTTTGTTTTTATTTTTTTGTGACATGATCAAGCATCCATATTTGGACATTGGTAGGATGCATTTTGAGAATTATGGCAATTTTATTGCATAATCTCTTACAATTTGAGTTCTAATCAACTTCATGATCACTATTGCCATGATATTCAATCAACATTCTCATTACAAAGTTATGGAAATTGCAAGAAGAAAGTCACACACTTTTTAGGAGGAATCAATGTCTCATTGATCTTGTAGCCATAAGCTAGAAGGTAGATCCTCCTCTCGAGTTGTTTGAATCATCTCCAATGCTTGGAAAAGGTTAGGCACAAAAGTTTTTCTCCTTCATTTCACAATTTTGTAAGCATCCATATTGCTACAATTGTAGTCTTCTTATGCATCATAATATTACATGGCCTAACAACTATGAATTTAATTTTATCTTGCTCTCTTTCTAAACTCAACAAAGGAGGAATAGTCTTAAACTATTGTTGTAAGGGGTTTTGTTTGTTTTGAAGAAGATTTTTCAATTGCACACTTTCCTTTCAAAGAAATGGATGACTAGGTGTAAGTATGATTATGTAACAAACTACAAAGGTCATTAGCCTTTAGTTGGACAATGTAAACATTCCTAGTACAATTATTTGATCTCCAAATCCATGTTTCAATTATGTTGTTATACTTTGAGACTCATGTTGATAATTTTTCATCTAAAAGCATCCCTGCCATTACTTAGAATGCAACCTTGCAAAAATATTTTTCGCATCTAAGTTTAGTTATTTATTTATTTGCAACCCCATACATAAAATTGAAATTGGGACTACAAATATGTCAAAATTATTGATAGCAAACCACCTGGACCATATATGTTGTAAGCTATGAGCTGTTATCAAACATCTTTGTTGTTGGTGGCAAGTGTCCTCCAAATGTTTGGGTACAACACAAATTTGACAAAAAAAACATTGCATCATCATGGTCACATAATTAGGTTCACCCTATGCAATGCCATGCATTAATATTAAGACATATTATGTTGCAAGACATAATGTCATGCCACCATATATCAATGTAATTCATGATACAATCCTCAATGTGACAAAATTACTTTGTGAATTGTCAAAATAAGAAACATATTCACCCTTTCTCAACTTTTTTTAAGAAATTTATGTAAGATAAGGCCATGTTGTAAGCACTTACCATCAAAACATAATGATCATGTTATGCTTGGGGCAACCTTGGATTGCAATAGTTAATAATTATTGTTAGGTTGGCCAAACACTACAACAAAATGTGTCCTTATACACCAAGTGATTTCATTAGATTTTTAGTGAATTCACTTGTCCCATTGAATGGGACTTGGTGGGGATGCAATGAATTCAATAGTGCACATAACAAGGATGGACTAATGATTGCACTCACATTTTGTAGTAGTGAAATGGTTGTTGTCAACATACACAAATTTGTGTATTTACCTTGAACATAACAAAAAGTCCTATGGCTAGTCCTTCAAAAAACTCCATTAAAATTATGCTTTTTGGGTCTTTATGGAAGGCCACTAGTCGTTGCATTGAAGGTTGATCTCTTTCACTTTCCCACATGTGTGGGTCAACATGTTGTACCAATGTTTGGGGTTGTTGGGTGAGGTCTTTCACCTTAATCCATGAAGGTGGTAGATCTTTGTCATGCGCGTAGGTTGCGTGTACTACTGTGAGTTAATATCAAATGGTGATGTGTTCATAGTAGACAAATTATTTTCCAACAACACATGGTTAGTTGTCAACACATCTAATTGTGCAATGCATCCACACATTGATTTTTTTTATGTTACCAATTGTTATTATTACAAAATCTAATTGCTAACTTTTCATTGTGACCATCCCCAAGAAACCAACCGAACCAAAATCAAGTTTCATTACACCAATATATGTCCTAGTTCACTTTATATTTCACTAGACTTCGAATGGACTTGAACAAATTTACCTTGGAAAAAATGGTCAACCCTTTGATGAACAAAAACTAGTTATTATTGACAAGTAATTTCACTAATATCTAATTGAATTATTTTAAAGTTAGTCAAATTCATTAATAGTTAATTCACTAATAATTAATCAAATTCACTAAAAGTTAATTCATTAAAATTGCCTCTTCGTTCATAGTTAAACATTTAAGCACCTAAGCATATAATTAAACTAGGCATGTAAGAACATAAATTAACTTAGCCCATCAACTTAAAATGCAAAAGTGAAAGTTTAAATTCTTCACTTCCTTTCACCTCCATGCTTAAGGAACAAGTCCTTAATGATTGAACCATTAATGAAATGATTTTTATCACATATTATTATGCACATTTTTAAAAACCTATGTGTAGGTTCCCATAGGTTAAATTCTTATGTTAATTATAAGTTATTTGTAGGTTAGTGTAAAGTACTATAAATTGTTCTTAGGTCAGTCTAACTTACCTTAAGTGATTCCTAAACTACCATAAGTTAGGATTTTAATCTATTTGTAGGCTATTATAAATTATTTTACCTTAAATTATTAAGTCAACTATTTCATATTTGGTTATTATATAATATTTTAAACTATTCCACTTTACATTATTTTAGGCTATTCCGCCTTATGTTTATTCTTGGTTATTTTGCCTTATTCACCTTTAGTTCTTAATTTTTATTTGAAGCTATTTTAGGTTATTTCATTATTTTATTTTTATTCTAGACTATTTTTGACTATTTTAAGCTATTTCACATTTGATTAATTTTGGTTAGTTTATAATATTCCACCTAAGGTTATTTAATTACTTTATCTCAAATTATTTTCAGTTAGCTTAAACTAATCCACCTTTAAATGATTTTAAGTTATTTTAGTTTAACTTATTTCACTCAAAATTAATTTTTAGTTATTCTAGATTATTTTACCATAAGTTATTCTAGGCTATGTAACTCTAAGTTGTAACCTTAGGTGAAACTACTTTAAATTATTTTATTATTGATTATTTTAAATAATGCAATCGTATTTGATTTTTAGCTATAATCTTAAACCAAAATATTCCATAATATTTTATCATAAGTTTTTATAAACTATTAACCTTAGGTTATTTTAAAGTTATAACTTTAGGCCAAACTATTCTAAGCTATTCTATCAGAACTTATTATTAGCTATGTAACCCTAAGTAACCTTACATAACTCTAGGTAACCTTATTGTAACCTTGGAACCCTTATTCATGTTTTTGGTAGGTTTTTACATTCCTTTTGAATTCCATTGAATGCTTAGGATTTTAATATTTTCTTGTTTCTTATTCTGATATCTAAACATTTGATTGCCACAAACTTTGACACTCAATTTTAATATTCTTGGACATTTAAGTTATCTACATTAATGTTTTTTAAAAGTATATATTCATTCAACCATTATCATTTTTAATAGTTTTACTTTTTTTCAAATTTGGTTTCTGGTTTTAAACTTGTTTAAAAGTAGAACTTAATATATATGGCATTTCAAATTGTTGCAAGTTTAATCCAAATACGAATTTTCACAAATCCTATTATTACATAACTGAAACAAATTGAAATTTTAAGCTTCAATTTAGGGGACTTCAATTGAGAAAATAAAGAGAAATAAAAAGTCTTGGCTTTTTTTTTTAAGTTAAAAGAGCAAATTTTAACTTAAAACTTAGTTCTAGAAAACTCTATTTTCACAAAACCCTAGAAGAATCTTTTCAATGTATCTGAAGGGGTTGCCTCATCAAGCAGGATTCATCCTCCATAAATCAGAAGTGAAACAACCGCCCCAATGAGCCTTTTTGCATTTTGAAACACCCTGCACCTCCTTTATTTCATTTCTTTCCCACCCAACACATATTTGTCAAGCATCACACCAAAAAATAAAAACAAAAAAAAACATAAAATTGACATAAAACATTAAGTTTTTAAAAAATTTATTGCATTGACAAAATCATTTGTCTACATAACTGAGAGGAACGACTCCTTCAATCATTCATCTGTATTTCCCGATGGAAATAACATCAGTGCTGTTTGGTTTGTTTGTTTTATTTTCTTGCACAAAACAACACAGTTAATCTGTTTTGGGTTTGAAGGCAAATGGAGGTGGGAAATGTCTGACCTCAATTCAAGCTTTTGCTCTAATTGCCATCTTCAGCAATTTTCACCGTTTAATGTAAGGTATATTGTACACAGGATTACAAGCTGACTGCCATTGATGGTGGCAGTTGCAATTGCACTTAATGGTTCCCTGACTTTCGCAACTGAATATCGTCTGCTAGCCGTCGCCCCTGTAACAAAAAAACCTCCGTTTATTATTAGGCTCTCCATGATGGAATGTCTTTGATGTCTCACGTATAGTTTAAACCCTTTTGTGTACCAAAATCCTGTGCTTCCACTCTGTCCACTTGCACTATATGAAATAATATATTCAGGCTGTCCAGTTTATTGAAGGAAAAACATATGAAGGACCTGCTAGACATTTTTACCTGAGTTTCCACTGGGAAGAGGAATGTTGCAATGCTTGTTAATAAAGGCACCAAGGCAAACAGAGAAACTGCAACCACCTGTCATCAAACCAACCTTCACATGAGAATTTCTTAAAAAGTTGCACAAGAATCATGATAAGATATAACCAAATTTTCAATGGAAATAAGAGACATTCCACACTTTTCTGATGCATATTACAGACAAAAGGAGGCATGCAGGATCTAACTTGTGTACTCTTCACTCTAAAACCTGAACTCTCCACTTGATCATCCTCAAAAGACCCAACCACAGAAGTGCCAAATACACAACCTTGGGTTACGTCTTTGTTTCTAGTTTTGAAGCAGATTGATGTTTCACAAATAGATTCAGGGAACACCACAGTCTTGCAAAACTTAAGACAGCGCTAGTACATAATGCTACACTTTGCAGTCTTCACAATAACAGTCATATTTATCAGAACAGAACAGGATATTTGAGCATACATAATTCTTGTCACAAACTTTGGGCAAAGTTCTTACCCTGTAACCACTCTCCACCAATCCAACTGCTACAAAGGGACACAGAAAGCCTCCCAATCGACCACCAGAGTTGCAAAAACCCAGCCCAGTTGAACGAACTTTTGTTGGGTATAGTTCAGGGGCAAAAGCCCAGAGAATTGAAAAAGCCCCCATAATACAACTTCGGGCTCCAAACATAAGTATCAATGTTACTGTCTCTGTTTGAAGCGTCCAAAGAGGGATCATGCAAATACCACACCCAAACAGCAACAAGCCTAAACTAGCCTTGCGGCCAAGTCTCTCCACAATAAGACAAGCCACTATCAATCCTGGAAGCTCTGCAAAGCAGGTAATGAGAACACTTTTGTAGGTTGAAATGTCCATCCCTGATTTGCCATCAGGTAAACAGGAATCTGCAGTGGAATCTGAAAACCCATGCAGCTCAGTTTGGGATTTTACAGCTAACTGGGTGGTTAGCAGGACTAGTCCATAATAGGTGAAATAATTGGCGAAGAAGAAGGACCAAGACAACAGTGTTGTCACCTTGAGCTCTGGGGAAAACAAGAGCATTAATGTTTTCCCTACTCCAGCCTTCTCTGGTTGTGGCTGTTTGATCTCTTCACCATCAGCATTGCCATTTAAACCAGGCGATCTCAATGGTAACTGATCTGCAGCATGCCAGAGACCCACACACACTCTATTACAGCTTGTCCCTCTAGTCAGACAGATAAGTGGGATGTTGGCATCAAATGACTCCAACATACAGCAACCTATGCTATGGATTCTTAAGATATTAAGCTGTGTCTTCGGAAGGTACAGCTTCAGAGAAACCAATAGTCCCATCGCAAGAAATATGCCAACATCAAAGGAGACTGCAGAAATCTTCCAGGGAGTTGCCTAAAACCGGACCAACATATAGAGCAAACAGCACAATTTGCTGCTGCCTGCTGCTACATATCTGACAACAATGAGCAAAAAATGATCAGGAGAGCTAGTTTGTTACCAAGGGAATTTGGAACTCTCTGTGATGACTGTGAGGGTATCAAAGAGCCACTTGGTAGAGCTGCTCCATTGACTCTTGCTACCTGTTCCAACACTTTCCGAGCGCCTTGTTTGTCTCCTTTAACCTGCCCACCACAAGCAGCATAAGTTAGAAGAACATAGACTTGAAACAGAATTTCAAGATGTGTGTCAGCACAGCTTAAATGCATTGATTGTTCATCTTTCTGACACGAACATTACCAAGCTAAAATCAAAAGTGCCTGAGTGTTTGAAAATGATGATACCATCAAATAACGTGGTGACTCAGGTAATGCTGGATAGAAAACCAGCAACAACAAAAATGGCAGTGCAGATACCATCACCAAGAGCCTGCCAGAACATCCACACTCAGATAAAACACCAGTGCCTTCTAATATCTATCCTTGGAAATGCCATCCTCCAACTCAAGTGGAAGCTTGACATACCATTTGCCTTCCTACCAACTGTGCTTAGCCAAGAGAAAAATCCTTAAATGCTTCACACAGAGTACAGTACATGCAGCTCATGACAACCAAGTAAAAATAGTGCAGGTTTTAAACTTCTGCTTAGCAAGCAGTGTGAAATACAATCAGAAAAATTGTTCAAACACCAGGCAAGAAGATCTGAACGTACCTCCAGTTATAGGTGGGCAGGATGAGCCATGCTAATAATGCTTCTGCAATTGATCCAACCTGTAACGATCAACCTTCAAGAATGAGAATCTCCAAGCAGAGACTGTCTGTGATGTGAACAAATTTGATTGCTTCCTAATTTTTCACCCAAGACACATGGAATGTGTAAAATAACTCAAAGACTCTAGTGGCTGGCCAGCCTGCAAACTTTACCGTCCAAAAGACCTCCATAAAAACAAGCCAGAAGCCTCTTGAAGATGCTGGCAGAAACTCCATGCACAGTGAGAATACCACCTGAAATCCTCAAATTGATTAACACCACACAAAACCATGCTATCCAGCAGACAATAGGTGTGACATACAGTATATTACTTCGGCACATGTAGAAAATTTAAGGAAAAGGCTATGCAAATCTATAATCAACTAATAGCTAATTATACCAGGTGGGCAACTAATCATACTAATTATGCTCTAATAAGGCTAATTAACATGCTCTTAATGTAATTATGGCTTGGTGCTCTTAATAGGTTTGGTGCCAATAATCAACTAATTATGTTAAGAGCAGCAAGCCAGAGCAGGGCAAGATGCTACAACAATATTGGAAATCCCAAAAGCTTCTCAGGTAGGCTGGAAAGAGAAGATGCCAGACCCTGAAGTGAAAGGAGCTGCCATAACAGCCTGATAAGAACTGATATGGATGAGTGTGTGGCTTCAAGAATCAGCATGCCAGTGACCATCTGGATTCCAGCAACACATGTAATAGGTACATATGCAAGTGTGGAAATTTGTAAGATAAGAATGGGCAACCAACAACTACTAAGACTGGATTATGGGATACACTGGCATACTTAATGAAATTACTAAAGAATTCAGAATGTGCAGCAGTAAGATGGGGCTTACAGGTGCTCCGCCAAGTCCAAAACCAACAAATGCTCGAGACGCCAATAGAAACCAATAGTCTGGAGACCATGCGCTGCCCAAATAGGTCAACAACAACACTCAAATATCAGAATTGATCAACAAATTGACAAATAGGTGAGTTTAATGGATGGATCTGCTTTGGAAAAAGTTAGTTTAACACTCCATTCCCACCTATATATTATAAGAGGTCAACTTCAGGGGATACAGAACTGCATAATTCCAGCTCAGTCCATCAAGTGGGGAATAGCAAGATGCACAATAATAAACACTGGTCACAGACAACAACAGAGTTGGTCAAGAGAAAAGTGTCATATACCTCAACATTCCAAAGAAGAAAGTGAAAAGAGCTGTTGCAATAAATCCAAGTCGACGACCATGAATGTCTGAAACAATACCCCAAGCATAAGCACCCCTGCCCCACCCCAACAAACACAATCAAAACTTTACCGATCTTATGGTTAACCCAACCTTAGTAAGACTTGCCTGCCTGCTCAAAACCTCACACTTCTAACAAAATCAAATATATTGGTGACCACTGAAAGCTCCTCTTCCAGGAAGCTGTGAGACTTGTGTATGATCAAGAACAGCATTTGAAACTCTCACTCGCTCAGAGCAAAATTCTCACATTGGAGCTCCAATGCAGGTGGGTCTATAACAAGATGTAAGGTTGCCCTGGAAGATATGCACAACCTCTATATAAAGAAACTGTCACCTATATATGCAAAAGAGTTGAACCCTAACAACAGCAAGAAACTCTTCTAAGGCACCAGGGAAGTAAAGGAAGGATGAGAGAGACTTACAGAAAAATGCCTGCAAAGACCACACTGGAAATAGCACCTTCTTCAGATGAAGAAAGTCCCCATTCACACTTAGCCTGCCATCCATCCACACAAGCAAATAATCAATTGAGCACCAGGAACAAAGAAATGCCCAGACTTGACTTGAACTTTGGAGTTTTGATGCTTGCAAATCTTCAACTTTTCATACAGTTCAATGTCCATACACATATATTATCAATGCTCAAAAAAGAAAGAGGAAGGGGGGAAACTTTCTTTCTGCTACAATTCAAGAGAAACACTCATAACAAACATATAGAAAGACTTTATACCGCAGGTCCAATGAATGATAGGAGAATCATCTCTGCAGCATCAGCTAGCCACACAAGACCTGTGTATGCAAGCATGCCAAGCTGAAACTTCCCAAATCCTGCAATAAAATCCCACACAAATACTACTTGTGAGTTTTCAGTAGGTTAGTTAATGATCACCAAGAATTTAGGCAGTAGATCCACCAAAAAAAGAGTATTGTACAGTGTCAGAAATTGCAGAGTCTATTGCAAATCTTCTACTGAAAAAAGAAGTCGCACAGCCTGACATACAAAAAAGGCTGAGAATTGCACACCAATAGTCAATTGCTTCATCAACTGTAATGCTGCGGTTGTGCAAAACTCCTTCATGGGTTCCAGGATCCAGTCCCTGACTCTGCACACCCTGCGCAAGCAACAACAGCGAGTGAGATTTCTACCAGATCTGTTTCCACGAATTTGAGACTTCCACGAAGCCAGCCAGTAGATGGCTCTGATCTGTCAACAACAGGATGTAGACAACTGTGATCTCTCCCAGCGATCGAAAATGGGACACAAAGAAAGAGAAAATCTTAGATGCAAGACATCTTCTGTGATGCACTTTCCCTCTATTTCTCTTTGTTGTCTCTCTCAATCAAACCTAGAAACTTCACACTCCAGGAAGTTGCAGTCACGATTTCCTCGATTTCTTGTGCCCGATGTCCACACGGTCCGAAATAAAAAACCATTTCAAGCCTGGTCCTTTTCGGTCGACTGAATGTTCCTTACGACCGCAAAGATCTTCAACAAAAGCTGAAGCTCCAAAGATAACAGAAGACAGATGAAGCGGAGACACGTTCGGAACTTGGAGCATTTTCAAAAAAGGAAAATCCAAGCAATTGAGTTCCGAACTTGGATTGGAACTTGGAGAGTTTCTTACATAAAGAAAGAAAATACAAAGGAACTAAGTTCGGCACTTGGAGAATGTTCACAAAAAGAATTCATAGCGACGGCGTTCGGAAGTTGGAGCGTTTTTACAAAAGGAAAACCCAAGCAACTGAGTTTAGAGTGAGAAGAGAGGCATACAATGAGCAGTTGAGAGCTCTCGGTTGCTGGCGCGTATTCGTCCATGATCCTTATCCCTTTGCTTGCTCATCAACAACAGCCAAAAAAGAAAAACAAAACAAGAGCAGATCTAGCCGCCAACGACGATGAAGAAGACGATCAAGAATAGGGCCGGTGCAGTCGGCGTTACTCAAAGCTCAATTCAACGACGTCAACCAAATCTCACACGCAAAAGAAAAAAGAAGTCTGGCGGCTGTTGCACAAAAGATCCGCAAATTCATCAAAAGAAAAAAAATATTAAGATCGAGGAACAAAACAAAACCAAAAAGAAGCGGAAATGGAACGAGGGATTCGTATTCCGCCCTTGTTTCTGTGCACGCAATCTCGACTTTTGCGATCCGTTTGGGGTTTGGGATCCTTGTCTTCCTCGCATTTTTCCACAGCACTTTTGCGCGGAAAAACAAAGGAAAAAAAAAAAGAACTCTGGGCTTCGCAAAACTAAACCCTCCTACTAAAAATTAATAAATAAATATTATTACAAAAAAGGTGATAGCTAAAAAGCCCAAGGCGGCATAATGGTTTTGCCGTGCCTAAAGACCCCTGAGATTTTTATTTTTTTTACCAGGGTTTTTTTTGGCGATCATCAACAAGCGGGGCTTAGCCAAATTTGGCTACAGGTTAGGGAGGGAGGTAGAATTTTTTAAAGATTCCCCCTCCCCTGTTGTGGCGACAAGATGGACTCTAACGTCCAAATATGGCGACTTCATAACCTTTTTGCCTTCAAATCTGGCGAATTCGAGCAAAATTTTCATTAAAAATCCTTAATTGCCTTTTGCACTCCCCCCTACTACCCCC
>Ga0209208_10007819_pt1 | contig 14380 bp, 15 predicted proteins | sample S1TSphfallax_3_FD_187694 | JGI IMG/M metagenome (GOLD analysis project Ga0209208, IMG submission 187694) | Host-associated microbial communities from peat moss isolated from Minnesota, USA - S1T2_Fd - Sphagnum fallax MG (SPAdes) (version 2) | ecosystem: Host-associated > Plants > Peat moss >...
GAATATTGGGATCAAAACATATTATTTCTTCCTGGAGTTTTTTTTTTTGGAGCAAAACTTTGCCACTTGACAGCAAAATAAAAGGCCGTGCCTGCAACTTCTACAAAGTATTTTCTGAGAAAAAAAATCCCCAAAATTCATCACTTTTAAATTCTCTTCCACTCAGTTCATTTAGACTAAATGCATGTTCCTTCAAGACTTTAATGTTCCCAAACCTTATTAGTTGGCACCATGTGTTCAAGCAATTATCAACTTCTTGTCAACGTGAACAAACGAATAGGTATGATCCATGTGTAGGGTAAAGCCATAGGGTGGGAGGCATTCTCAAAATAAGGGGGCCTAGGATGAGGTGATCTTGGTAAAGCATGAGGCAAAATTTATCATGAATCAAACCTATGTAAATCAGGAGACTTATGAATGGGAGGGTTTTTATGCTTACTCCTTAATAGTGGGAGGATTCTTACTCCTGTAAGTAGCCATAATTTCCCTTAAGGAGCCAAAATCCCTTAAGCTACTATACTCTACAATGAATCTAAACACAATATCAGCGGTGTGTTTGTGTGAAATTCTTGAGAGAGGGAGAAAGAGGTGAAGAAGAGCACCAAGCTGCTTGTGACGGACATCAGCATTTTGGGAGCTGGAAGTCAGTTCAGGAAGTTATTAGGTTGGCACCAAGCAGTTGAAACAAGAAAGAGCATGAGCTTGTAAGCAGGTAGTTAACGTCATTTTACAGCTTCGCAAAAGCCAAGACCTTCTTTTGACAAACTCGTTGAGGAGGAGGAGGAGAAGGAGCAGGAGGAGCTCTGTCGAACATGAAGATGAATCTGGTTGTCATTTTTTTATTCTCGTAAAAGCAGACCAAAAAAATGTTGAATACTTCGGCGCCGCCGGTGCAGAGGAGTCGCGGCCATGCAGCCATTGTTCAAGTTGGTTCCAATCAAGCAGCCATTTGCTCCTCTCTTCACTCACCTGTGCGTGCGGCGAGTTCCTCTTTTGACGTTTGTCATCTTCCGCCATCTGGCTGGGATTTTCTCCAAGCAAGAAATAGGAAGAAAGGATCTAGCAATCAGACAGAATTTAGCTTCATGACTATGCTAAAAACGTGGATCTATGACTACATAGTCGAATTGAACATGTCGTTTATACCATTACATCTTGAGCAGACCTCTCATGATTCTTGTAATCAATGAAAATAAAGATTGTGAAATCCGATTTTATTCTCTTGATCTTGCAATGCCTTTTTAATGGCTTTTCTAGGATGATGCTCCCACTTTTGAATATTTTTTCTGTCATCTGCGAAGAAGATCTTTGAGCAAGAACTTAGTGATTCTCTAGACCTCACAAGTTGTTTCCTTGTGGAGATTTTGGCTAAGAATATTGTGTCAATTGCATGTTGGGGCTGGGTTTCTCCATGCATAGAACAATACAAAGGTGCTTTCTGTCATCTCAGCAATCAAGGGAGTTGACTTGTGGGGCTCACACTTCTTGATTTGGAAGCTCAATGATGCAGAGGTTTTTGAGCTTGGATCTAATGGTAACAACAACTATTCTTGCCTCAAATTGTGTACATCTCTAGATGTTTATGTGTTGTGATGCTCTGGCTTTCCATATCATGTCCGTGACTCTGGTATCCTTGTGTACATGTTGTATATGTTTGTGTATTGAGCCATGGCAAATGATCATGGCTTTGAAAACAGAATACTTTTAGCCTGCACAGATCTGGATGATGGAATGCTTTAAGAATGCAACACATGCAGAGCCTTCTAGACCTCTGGACTGCCTTCTGATGTGTGCCAAAAGAATCTAGAAATGGGTTATTGCGTGCTCAGCAGTGTGGAAAATCTCCTATTCTTAGTTAGGATCCAACAGTAAGCCATCCTACTACAGGCTACTTTTTTTGTGTTCTCATTGCAGGGCTTCAGCATGTGGCCAAATTTGCAATTGCAAAGGGTGCATCTTTGGCAATTCACCAAGAGTTAATTTTCCAAACAGATGATGCTGGAGTGAAGGTTTTGTCTCTCCAGGTATTGATGGGATTCTTTTCATGGAAAGCGACTTAATGTCAAGTCTATTTCTTGTGTGCATATTTTAAGCAGTTTCCAGGTATCTCATACAAATGCATTTTTTGTAACTGTGTGGCAGGGTGCCATCAAACAGATTTTGATGCTGGATGAGCTTCAGGGAAAAGTTATCCAGTTGGATGTTTGTGAGCAATTTCTTGCTGTGGTTAGTTCTGAGTTTTTGTGTCAAGAAGATCTTCAGCTCTAATTAGCGTTTTATCAACTAGTGCTGAATGTGAATGCTTTCATTTTGTTGTATCCAAGCACATGTGTTTCTTCTCAAGTTGGAGTTGTCACCCAAGGGACAACCTTGGTTTGCAGGTGACTGAAAATGGACACATTCGAATGTGGAAATTAGATGGTCAGGATGTCAAGCCTCACGGTTCATGTTCAGGCCGGAAGGTTATTAAAGCAATGGATCTGATTATTCATGACAGGAGAATTTGGTTGAAAATGGGGATGCTTGCAGCTGTTTCTTGTCTCAGAAGGATACCCAAGAGTCCTCTCATGCAAATGGTTTTGGAGAGAGGACATGGTTTAAATTAACAAAACTTTGGTGCATTTCCACAGGTAGTCATTGACAATGAGCTGATTAGAAAGATAGAATCACTTCGATGCAACTGTGATGGGAGCAGATTGAGCTTTCTTGTTGGATCACTTGCGAATGATTGCCTGGTCTCAAGTTTGTATGTATATGACACTCAGCTTGACAGGTTCCTAGTGTTTGATCTGAGGTACAAGAATGTCCATGGACCCCCTGCTTGATCAATTCCTACTGCTGACTTAAGTGTAAAAATTTCCCTGCGTACTCTCATTGTTCTCTATATGACCCAGATGTGTTTCACTAAGACCTTTGCTGCAAAAGTGGCTTTTCCTGACCATGATTTCCACATATATGTGCCTATAGGACAATAAACAGCAGGCCTGTTTCACATTGCTGGGATGGAGAAGAGTCTAAGCTATTGGCATGTGAAATAATTCCAGTAAGTGAAATGGCAGACATTGCAGATTGTCAAACGTGCATCAGCTGCTCATGCCAGACTACTTTATGTTAATACTATTCTCATGGAACATCTGGACCAGATTTTTTTAGATAATTGGAGATTTGTAATGGAATTATAAGGGACTAGAATCTGCTTAGGCCAGTTCTTGCCCTTATATGGGACTCTTTGGGTCTTAGATGGATGAAGCTGATGAGATTCACGGAGAAAAGGGGGCCACAAAGCAAGTGATAACCTTCTTTGTGACAGCTGAAACTGGCATTCTCCAGCATGATAAGGTTCCCTTTTTTCCACATTTTCCATAGAGTGCACTTACCTGTCTTTGTTGAGACCAGTGACTAGTAGGAAGCTAATATGTGCATACTACGTGCACAATGGTCCATGCAACAAGCCTTCTGACAGGTGACATTGAAAGCTGATTGGTAGACTTTCCCTGATGTGATGATGTCCACCAATGTTTCTATAAAGTCTCTGCATGGAGACTGTTTTCAAACCTGAATAGAAAACATCTGCACAGATTAATATTTTCAGCTACAGTATAATATGAGCCATGCACAGAGATCCAACAGACAGTAATGAGATGTTTCCATTGATATTTTTGGGGATGCAATATGCCATCTGCTGCAGTTATTCATCGTGTCTCACTGTTCCACAGATGGACCTTCCTGATTTGAGAATGAGTCTCCTTGGCATGTATTGTCCATATGTCTACTTGCATACTAAGCTGATGACCGATGCACAAGAAGTGGCCATGGCAGGCTCTTTTGAGAGGAAAACCCTTTGTGATTTTATTGGCATGGTATGTATCTTCTTCTTGGATGGTACATTGTCCTTGTGTGCTTGTGCCCTTTATGCTGGGTCATGCTGTTCTGAGATCCTTAAGAGCTCTGGGTCTGCAGAGAGACCTGTGAAGACTTCTGGTTTTTCAATTTTTTTTTGTCCCAGGCTGCTTTGCTAAGAGAATTTGTGCTTGTTTGATGCATTGCAGTTTGCAGTATATTCAAGAATTCACCTCTGACCTCTACCCAGTCTTTTATGACTGATTCTATTCTAGACCAAGAGAGAATTTCCAACAAGAAGTTGTGGGATAATTCACTCGAGAATATCTGTCTTTAACAGGAGGAAGCTGACCAAAAGACAAGGGCTTCATTGCTGGACTTTATTTACAACACCCTTGTGGGGAACATAACTGAAGCTTACAAAGCCGTGTGTGGTATCAAGGACAAAGGAATATGGGAGAACATAGCTGGCACTTGTATGAAGACTAAGCATGTGGATGTTGCCCTCCACTGCTTTGCCAATATGGAATCTGCTTCAGCAGCAGCTTTTGTCACCAGGGCTAACAATGAACTGGTCAGTTGCCGTCTTCCAACTTTTGTCCATTGAAAGGAGGAGCAGAGTTATCAGGAGAGAACAGAAATTTGAATTTTATTGTGTTTTGACAGGAGGAAAATGTGAGGGTGGCAGCTGTTGCCATCCAACTGGGTAAATTTGATGATGCATATAAGCTTTATGCCAGTTGCCAGCGCTATGATCTTCTCAACCTCTTGTACCAGGTATTTGCAATCAATATGTGACATTTGTAGTTCCTACCCTCTCCTCAATAGGTTAATGTGCCTCATCATTGCAGTATCTCATTTCACATGTATCGATTCATTTTTGCCTCTCCATTTACACACACAAATCTTGAGACAATACATATTGGAAATTATCAATGTTCTTTTGGATCATGTAAAGCAAGTGCACCCTGAGGAAGGCAACTAGATTCATTTTGAATCAATATTGACTGTTCAGGAATTTGTTACATTGAACAAACCATGATTTCTGCAGACTTGTGGTGAGTGGGAGAAAGCAGTGGAAGTGGCAACACAGTATGACCGGGTCAACCTGAGAAACACACATCACGCTTATGCCAAGTATTTGGAAGGTGTGGGGAAAATCAAGGAGGCTATTCACCATTATGAACTTTCTGGGACCCATAGGTAATGAGCATCAAACTGTTCAATTGTAGTCCTTTGAAGGTTTTGACTTATCCTGCACACTCACTACTAATTAGCAAAGATTAATATTTGAGGTGTTTTGGGATGTAGGTATGAGGTTCCACGCATGCTGTACTCAGTGCAGCAGGTGGAGGATTTGCAAGACTATATTGACAACAGTTCTGATCCTGCTCTTCAGCGTTGGTGGGCCCGTTTTTGTGAAGCCAATAACCTCCTGCCTGAAGCAATTGAGTATTATACTGCTGTACATCACTCAGCTTTGTCTCTATGGAGAAACTCAAGCAAACACTGATATATGTTGAACTATATGCTGCTGCATATCTCTTGTGCATGAAGTAGCATATTCAGCATAGCACATGTAACATTTGATTGTTCTGCAGGTTGCTCTCATCAATGGCGGATGTCTACCCTCACAGCCTAAATGTGGCATAAATAAACAGAAGAATGATCGGAGTGTGTCTAAGAAGGAAATGAAGGGTCTTTGATTGAGATCTTTCATTGCTGGGTGCAGGCAGGAGACATCCTCTCTCTGGTGCGGGTATACTGCCATCAGAAAGACTTTGATACTGCCACAAAAGTTGTGTCCTCAACTTCTGACCTTGCTGCTGCTTTCCATTTGGGGGGTGAGGTATGACTCTATTGTTCAAAATGTTGTTTAGCTAACCAAAAGACATAATGCTACTATTGTGATGTAAAGTTCTGATGCTCAATTGACTGCTTTGTAACACTTTTCCAGTACCCACAAAGATATTACAATTCTAGATGCACTGCAGTCTTGGGCATCATGGGGATTTCCAAAATATATTTCTTAAAGCTTGGCCTTAAGTGAAAGTTTGATTGTGTGAACATTCTATGTGTCAGACACAATCTTGACATCCCTCCTTAAGGCAATTTTCTAGCATGAGATTGAGAGGAAGAACTAACAACATGAGGTACTATAGACAATACATATGATCCACTATTGTGCAACCTCCCAAATGGGAAGTTGAGCACCATTTTTTGGCTGTCTGCCAACTGAACTTGACGTGGGATCATTAGTCAAAGCCATTCTGCATTTTGGGACAGCACACCTTTGGCTGGAATGTTTGGCTCTGTAGACCAAATATGTCTTGTTGCTTACCTTCATGATGCTGCATTGCTTAGGAAATACGTTACAGTTTCAGGTTCATAATCTCATTGCCATGGTAGTACTCTAGGGATCACACATTCCTTTTTCCTCATTGGTCTCTCTTTACTGAAGCAATTGACGATTTGTGCAGTATGAGAAGATTGGTGAAATTGCTCAGGCCATACATTTCTTCATGAAGGCTGGGAAGTCAACCTATGCAGCTCAGATGGCAATGAAGTATGGCGTGGATAAAGAACTCCTTTCCCTGTCTCTACAGGTAAATCTTGGCAAACTGAGTTGCATGTATTCCAAAGACCAACTACACTTTTGAAGGAACCACAAGATACACTAGGTGGGGGCATTTTAAGTCAAGAGTCTTGGCTGCATTATGGGATAAATTGGAAACAATAAGAGGAAGGGGGTGCCAGTTTCCAAAACTGTCATATACAGATGTGTATAACATGCATGGTTGTCCTTGCATGGCTTAGAGCACAAAGGAGACAATGCTCTCATCAGCACAATACTTTGAGGGAAAAGGCATGCATGCAGAAGCAGTGCTGTTGTATCAGAAGGTATGTAATCAGTTGATTGAACTTGAAAAGCTAGTAGTTTCTCCTTTCACAGCCTCCAAATGTACTGGGGCTCTTAGAAAGCACTTTCTGATATTCCTGCTTGCAGGGAGGAGACTTGGAGAGGGCTATTGATATTTGCTTCTGTTCACAACTATTTGATGCTCTCAAGGCAATTGCTGAGGATCTTGATGAAGCAGCTGATCCTACACTCCTAGCCAGGTGTGGGTCCTTTGTAAAATTTGTCATATCTATTCCTCCTACCAACTTATAGTTCTACGGCACTCTCTGATTATGAAGAACTACACAAAGGCAATAGAATGAATTTTTGAAAAGAAGATCCGAGGATAAAAGTTTGATCAAGACTGTGAAAGGAAGGAAAATGGCAAGTCTTCTAAAGATGATGGCTGAATCTGAGGGAGAAATTGGATAAAAAAAATCAATAGCATGAACACTCTGAATCCTGAAACTGCTTTTGCAAGAATTGAAGGACCTAACATCCCTGAGGTGTAAAAGCATCACAAGATGAGAAAGTCTCAAGAGACACCTTACTTATTGCATCATAGGTGTGGAGATTTCTTGATGCAACATAAGCAAATTGAAAAGGCAGTGCAACTATTTATAGCTGCCAAGCAGCATCGTCACGCAATTGACCTTGTATGCCACCTCCTCTTATAGTGTTTTCTTTTCATGATTGAGGAATATGATTAATGAGCAATGGGTCTGAAGCTCAAATCTAGAATCATTGGAGAAGTTCCTTCTATATGTTGAAATCTTCCATTACCTGCAGTGTATAAAGGAGGGGATTACTATTACAGACAAATTGGCAGAGGCAATAGCTCCAAAATCAGAAGACAAGAAAACTGAAGAGTGGACACAACTTTTAAGCTATCTTGCTGAGTGCTGTCATAATCAAGGTTCTTACCACCTTGCTTGCAAGAAGTACACACAATCGGGAGACCGAATTGCTGCTATGAAGGTAACTCTCTCTGTCTTTTGGTCCCTTGATTCTCTCAGTTGTCTTGGGACCCTCTTCATGTAGTAGATATTCTTTGCTTGAAGAAGACCAGTCAGTTGAAAAGACCTTCACAACAGATGCTGTGATGTTCTGAGCATAGTGATGTTTGGCACCATAAATTTGTATTTTCTCTGACGCTTGTGAATCTCTCTTAACACATGTCAAAAGACAGTAGCTAGGCTCTTTATATTTATAGTCCAATTCCTGTCCCAGGGATTCATAAGGTCCTTGTAATCACAAGTTACAGACTGATGGAAAATTATTGTGGCTTGCATCTTCAGTCCTTGCTAAAATCAGGGGACACAGAGAGGATAATTTTCTTTGCAAATGTATCAAGGTAACAACCACCTTAGATTGCAGTGATTCTCTTTCTCTCTAGAATGTATTTTCAACAAGTTGCTGCTGTCTGATATCATGTTTGTATGTAACAAGCCTCAGGATGAGTTCCTGTCATATGTGGATTGTGGAAACCATTGTTGCTGCAGTAGTTCACCTTCAATGGCAAGGCCCAGGGGTCTCAAAATACATTGGAAACTGGACAACTTTAGTCCTTTTGGGGTTACAGGGGTTAAAGTGTATTGTGTTCATATGATGTCCTAATCTGTCCAAGTTTGCATCAATGCAGAGGGACTCACATTGTTTCTGGCTTGCAAATTTTCAGGCAGAAGAATATCTTTGTGCTGGCAGCAAATTACCTGCAAACCCTTGACTGGCATGGTGATGCCAAAATTATGAAGATAATTGTTCAGGTCATTGCCCATTTCTGATTTTCATTCAAATGTTTACAACCTGTACTTAGGAGCTTCATCTGTGGGCCAAGACAATCATAACACATGGAAATGCTGAATTTTTGCTTGCAGATGTACACAAAAGCTGCAGAGATGGAGTCACTCGCATCATTCTATGAAGCATGTGCTCAAATTGAAATTGATGAATTCCGTGACTATGAGAAGGTCTTGTCTCTTCAGATGGCCATAATATGATCCTGATTGTCCAATAATTGTCTGTGTTGGAATTGATGGGGGTGGCTGCTTTTTTGTGCATTCTGGGGAATCGCACTGAGCTATGGACTTACTCCCAGGATTTGAATAGGATGACTTGGGGGTTTTGAATAAGTTTAGACATGGTTTGCTAGTTGAATGTACAATTGTAAGATTTGGCTAGAATTTTCTGACTGAGGTTGCAGTTCTTGTATTGTGCAACTACAGGCACTAGAAGCAATGAAGGAATCATTGAAGTATTTGGAGAAGTCGAGGGGAATAGACAAGGAGAAGAAGGTTCAGTCAATGCAATTCCAGATTCAAGAGGTTGAACAGTTTGTTCAGGTAACAGCTTCTTCTTTAGAAACTCTAGAAAAATGGGGAGCAATTTGTTCTTGGGACCTTAAAATTGCAAATGAACTGAGACCAAGTTCAAACATAGACACTGATCTTCAAAATATTGGGGAGGACGACATGTTGCTAGTCCTAAAGACAGGGATCCTGGTCCAGCTTGACCTAGTGGACTTGGGTCCAAGGTCAAACACTGTAACTTGGAAGGCACTTCTTAGGAAGAGATTTTGAAAGCAAAGACATCCAATTCTTAAATTGTGGAGCAGCCTTGTTTACTTTAACTGACAAGTAGGAGTCTGTCATGTGGTTAGAATAAGCTGGTTTTTTTAGTTTTCAATGCTCAATCTGGAGAAGGTGTATTGTAGCTGCAAGGAATGGCAAAGACCGACCCAACAGGATTTGTGCATGCTTGCAGAGAGCTCCTCCAAAATTCTTCTGGGAACATAAACTCACAGGTAAATAACCCACAAGAGAAGTTGTCTCATGGTCAAGGACTGACATTTGTGTCAAACGAAAGGGTTTGACATACTGTCCAAAGTTTTCCTGGATTATTGCTAAGCTCCAGGAAGGTCATGTCACATTCTAAAAGTTTGCAATCATGAAACCAATGTTGCTCAACTGGTTTTTTATTGCTGCAATGGAATCCACTTGTTGGCAGCTGGTTAGAGGATCCTCATTTCAGAAGCTCCTGATTATTTTTAGATTCTTAAGCTGATTTTTACTTAGCACCGAGCATTCTAATGATGTAGCAATTTTTGGTTGATGCTGTAGGCAGCTCTACGTGTAGGGGACTTGTATGCCCTTCTCATTGAGTTTTACTTCAACCAAGGCAGCATGGAGCAGGTCAGGTGTTGGGTTTAGAGTTACTTTCCTCTCTATTAATTAGCCTACTAGACAACCTTGAATTCTAAAACACCCCAACAACCTGTCTAACAAAATTTCTATTCACTTAGGCAGAACACTATGAATTCCTTGAAACCTCAAAAGTTTTTCCTTGGAAAAATTCTTGTCATCATGTTGGCTTTTGTCTGTGTTCATTGTTCAGGCTTACCAAATAATTGAGAGGATGCAAAGCTGTAAACTTCTCATCAGTCCTTATGTGGACAAAAATATGGTGGAATCCATCTATCAAGTTTGTCCCAAATCTTGATTCCAAAGCCCTTGGTTCTTGAACAAATCTGCAAATGTGCACAAGAGATAAATTGTAGATTACTGGGTTCTCTTCTAGGGTTATTTTCTGAATATGCACTGCTACTGCTGTAATTGCATTTGCTTGATTTGAAAGAAGATTTAGCCAAAAGCTGGGTGGGACAGGCTCTTGGCATGGAAGCTGTAAATGACAACCTCAGTGAAGGAATTGCTGAAGAAATATCAAGTCTTGGTCAAGGCTAACTCAACAGAGCCTTATAATATGCCACAATTATTGTTCCACACTTACTAGTGAGCACCTACCTCCAAATGGTTGCAGGGGTTACTTAAAAAGACAACAATGAGATTTCACAATTTGTCATTTTATATGTTAGCTATGCTGGTTGCAAGGAATGTGTGTGGTGAATTAGGAAAGAAAGGGTGCAATATGGGATCATGACTCTAATGACTCAATGTCTAGTTTAAAAACATTCCAAAGAAGGCGGCAAAAAATAATGATGTGTGTATCACAGATGCTATGATTTCATTCAATCAAATCTATTGGATTACTCCCAACTCTTTTACCAATCAGTGGCATCAAGTCCACTTTGTGATGGGTGGCATCAGGTAATGAAGATTCTTCCATTCCTCTTTGAAGTTCCGATTTCGTAGTCAGCTGGCATAAAAAGAATACCATACGACCTCGTGATATCCTGGCATATTCTAAAGTCCACTGTACTCTGATGTGTTGTGCAATTCAGCAAAGAAGAAAGAGTAACCGACAACGGAAAAAGAAATTACGGCTGCTTCTGCCTGGAGTCGAGTAACCGACATCGGAAAGGGTTCTTGCGGTTGCGTCTGCCGGGAGTCGAACCCGGGTCTATTGCTTGGAAGGCAATTATCCTAACCGTTGGACTACAAACGCTTCTTTAGCTTCTTATTGCAGTCAAATACAATAATTCTTAGTTAATTATTTATACAATTTTGTTTATCACTTTTTTGCATTCCTGAGGGCATTAAACAGGGTACTTCTGTCGGACTGAAAGTAGCCACCACTTTGCCATACATGTGCAGAACTTTTTTGTGTATTGTATAAGACTAAATAACAATCTTGGTCTCGAACAGCACATTTATATGCCTTTACTCTTACCCAATTCTCAATTCCTATCTGTAGCTCATTTCTCAAGAGCTTTCTTGTAATATCCTTTGCATATCAACTTATGAATGAACGAGACTGAAAACTGAGCAAAATAGAAAAACCATTCATTCAACTGCAATAAGTAGTAAAGAAGTTTGTATGAATTTCCCGATTATCAAATTGTTCCTCAATTGATCCAAAAGTTGTGCAAGCCATGAGGTACATAAGAGTTGTCCAAACTGTTTTCATCTGATAGTACAGAAGTTGAGGCAAGAAAGGGCTTAATGCTTTGCAGCAGCTCCACTCATACCCCTTGTTTGGGCCTTCAGTAGTAGTTATCATTTCATGCTTTAATCACACATCATCCTAAGTCTGTGTTGAGAGTGTATGTTAAGAAAAATGTTGTATTCAAATTAAGAATGTTAATTAACATCATAACTTAAGTGGTGCAAGATTTTTGACTAAATGTTAGCTTTACATAAATTTTCAAAATAAAGATTTTGAAATAAAAGTTCAATGTTATATGACATTTCATAAATGAGGGCTTTAAATCAGCAATAACCTAATAAAATATTTTTTTATGATTCCCCTATCTATCCACTTGTCTCATTTATTTATTATTTACCTATTCACCTATCTACCTATCACTTAGCCAACATAATAAAAAAAGACAACATGCAAATGAAACTTGTCATCATCACATTTATGAACATTCATAAATTTTTTTAGAGTTTAACATTAGCCTATCAATTAATAATCACTTTATTGCCATAGGTGTTCAAAAAGTTAACTTAATATTTTTATTTTATGATAAATAAGTTCAAGTTCTAATAATCCATTGGGTATCAATTCTTCTATGGGTAAAATAGCTTTTTATCCTTATTTCTACGTAAAAAATTTAGTAGGTTGGATAGCTTTTGCCATTTTTTTTTCTATTTTCGTTTTTTATGCACCCAATGTTTTGGGGCATCCTGACAACTACATACCTGCAAATCCCATGTCAACTCCAGCTCATATAGTGCCAGAATGGTATTTTTTACCAGTTTATGCTTAAACAACTAACTTGGTTATATGGTACTTAACACTAAAGGCCCTATCACCAAGTGTGATTGAACATAGGACCATACCACACTACTAGCAATGGTAGTGGGTGGCATGGATGACTTTGCTTTTGAAATCATTAACCTTCAATGTTTCTATTGAGTGGCATGGTCTATTGGTTTTTGCATTATTCTTAATGACCACACAACTAGCTATCACTTGAAGGAAACAAAATTGATGTGATGGGGTCACATTCAAATAAAATGTTTTTAAAAATGTCTTATCACAAAAGTATATGGAAGCACAAGAAAAAGGTGAAATGAAAAAAAATTTGAATAAAAATAAAAAAACTTAAATTTGTGGATTTTTCTAAGGATGTTTCAAAATCTTGTAATCGTGGAGCTTGTTGCACTCTTTGTCAAGGTATTCAGTGGTCTAGGTTAAATCCAAAATTTAGGTGCAAGTTTTTATGACCTAGGCCTCAATTGACATCCTTTTGTTGGAACAAGAATAAGAATTAAATTGAGGATTGATATTTTGTTAGATTTGGAATAAAAATTTTAACCATGAAAAAACATTCTTAAACATATAATGGTTAGGATCATAATGTAAAAAGTTGATTTTAAAAAAAAGCTTGATAAGGATGCTCAACTTTATAGTTAAATATCAATTTTAATTAATGGTTGAACTCCATAGGTACATAAACAAATGTTATAATTTGTTATAAAACTTTATACCCATATAATCCTAGCATTGAAAAATGTGTACATGTAATTGAACTCAAATTTTTGAATTGGCCTTCAAGGTTTTTGAATTTGGAAAAATATGCTAAAAAAAAACCAAAAAAATCAAAATTTCAAAGAACCAGGCTCAAACCTCACACCCAAAAAACCTCCAAATGTTAAACTATGAAAAGTAAGACCATAAACTTTCTTTAAATGGAATACCTACAAACATTAGTTTCTTCCTCCCCCTTGGCTCTAACTAAACAACCAACTTACACTAGGGTTTGCTACTCACAAGGTCTTTGGAACTTGAGTGGCGATGGCAATGTTGGTGATAGCTTGGCTACCAATATTGTTGTTGTTTTTTTATGTTCAATGATTAGTGCCATGTAAAAAGAGGAAAAAGAAAGATAAGCAAAAGAAAAAAAAAGAAAAAGAAAAAAAACTTGTAGAAAAAGTACTCAAGAAAAAGGAAAGAGGGATTTCAAGACCCATGTTTGATTCCAATTTTCATTAGAAGCAGAGTAGTTGTAAGTCTAGTTTCTACATTTTGGGACATGACAAGACATATGAAAACAACCACTTTTTGGGACAAAGGAGGAGGATGATGATGACAACAACACTAGCATCAACAAGCAACCAAACAACAAAGGTCAAAAGGCCAAAGGAGGGTGGGTTTTGTGTGACTTTTTCTTTTTGGTTTTTGTTTTGTGGCGGGACTTTTTTTTTCTTTCACATTTTTGTCAAGCCTAGAAAGTTTTTTTTTCGCCAAGAATATGGTCATTACTTACAAATTAAACACAATAAAAGGTTTCTACCACAAAGTGACCAATTTTGCCATGGTCTTGGTTTTTCTTTTTTTTTGTCATAATTTTAAAGAAATGGCAAAGGAATTTTTTTTAAATATATATTATGAGTGTGTTGTAAATGTGAACGTGTGAATACATAATGGCTATTTATTGACCAATCATATGTGTTTTAGGGCTTTCTTTTGAACAAAGGATTGAATCGAAGGTGTTTTTTTTATTATTAAAAATAGATGTTACTTTAGTTGGGTAGTCCAAAAAATAAAAAACTAAAAGTTTTTGAACCCCTAATATTTGCACAATAGTTTCAAAAGTGCATAAGTTGTGTCAAACACAATAAAGTAAGGATGATGGTGTCCAAAGTTATGGCAAATTTAAGGTTTAAAGTTCTTTTGAAATAATTTTTTTTTGTTTGTCACAATTTCTTTTATGTTTCCTTTTTATTTGCTTAATTT
>Ga0209208_10007820_pt1 | contig 14379 bp, 17 predicted proteins | sample S1TSphfallax_3_FD_187694 | JGI IMG/M metagenome (GOLD analysis project Ga0209208, IMG submission 187694) | Host-associated microbial communities from peat moss isolated from Minnesota, USA - S1T2_Fd - Sphagnum fallax MG (SPAdes) (version 2) | ecosystem: Host-associated > Plants > Peat moss >...
AGATACTGGGATTGCTATTGAATGTGACAGGCATCAAGGTTAATGAGACGGATACCTCAGGTTCAACCCCACTGCACTTGGCTGCATGCAAGGGGCATGAAGTGATTGTGCACATGTTTTTGGAACAATCTGAAGTTGACTTTGTTGCTGTAAATGGTAAAGATGATGAAGGATTGACACCATTGTTTCATGCTGTGAAGAACGGTCATACCCAGGTTGTGAGACTGCTACTGGAGAAGGTGAGAGCTGCAGCCCAGCTCCGATCAGCAACATCTGAAGAAACATTCGAGCTCTTTGCTGACTTGTTGCAATTAGCAACAGATCTGGACATACACAGGTCTGTAGCCTTCTTTCTCCTCAAGCAGCTTGAGAATGTGTACAAGGAGAATGGGGAATGGGATGGATCCACACTTGCACATGCAGCTGCAAAGCAGGCGCATGAACGGCTTATATATCACATATTGATGTGGCGACCAGACGAAGTCAATGCTTTGGATGCTCTGCATTCAACACCTCTTCACAGAGCTGTGCAGAATGGCCGGATTGCTGTGGTGAAAGCTCTATGTCTTGAAGGCAGTTGGTGCCTCCGAGCTGCAACACTCGACAAATTTGGCATGATGCCTCTTGATTACGCACTAGGATTGAACTCTGATGATCATGTCAAGCTCGGCATCCAAAAGCTCTTGTTGGAAAGACCTGAGGTAGAGGAATATCTGCAAAGATTTTCCAATGGGTTTTTGACTGCTGTTGTCACAATACTTCTGGTTGTCACACTCATTGTGACTCACACATATGGGGTGCGCTTGCAACAACCTCTGCTGGCCAATAGCTTCTACAACAATTCTGCGGCAGATCACACCTTTATCAGCAAATACCCATCAGCACTTGCACCTACGGATGCTACAACTACATCAACAGTTGAAGATTTCTCCACAGATCTTCCACCAATCATATCTTTCTACAATGGTCTAGCCTTCAAATTTGCATCAGTGGCAATGATTACAGACCTGATCTTAGTAGTATCAATCTGCTTACATATGAGCAGCCATTCAGACATCCTCACAGCATGGGCACACCTATACCGCAATGCGATTCTCTCCTGGCTTGTCGTCAGCACTGCCATTCCACTGCACTGTCTCACCTTAACATTCTTCAGTGCTGAAGCTGGAACTGAAGCTGCAACTTTTGATGGCTTTCTTTTTCTGATGGTTCCTTTCTCACTGGATTGCGTTCTCACCATTCTGTTTTGGTATGCTGATTTCAGAGGTCTCTTCAGATCTGCTCGACATAGAGTCCATCACATTGCTCGAATCCATTTTATGGATAGAATTCTACCTGCAATTGCAATTCATCATTGAAACCGGAAGCACTTCTTTGTCCTCGAGAGAACCTGCAAAAAATTGGGCAGACAATCTGAAGCAGACCAAGGTCATCATCAATCCATCTCCAGTCTTGATTCCTCTATCTGGATCCATAGCAGAATCAAACCTTGTCATCAACAAAAAAACACTCTTTAAGAATCAGAGTCAGTTTCACAATTGGAAGGATTTCTCTGTTACAAGAAAACAGTTTCTCCACTAATTAGCTGCCTATGTTCAAGAATAAAGGAGCAGGGGCAATAGCCTGCTGCAAAATTTGTTGGAAAGACAAACAAGAATGCAAATCATCACCCTGAATGACAAAACTAACTGGAGGATTTTTTTGCTTTAAAACATGAGAATCATATTTTCACATGTCAGTGTGCATTTGACATTACACCTGATCCATGACTGTAGACAGATGCTTCACCTGGTGAAAAACATCATACTCATGTTTCTTAATCCGAGGCTTTCAAATGGTCTGCATTCAGCTGTTTGGTTGCCAACTGGTAAGGTTTTTAAAACAAGCACCAGAAGCAACTCAAACCTTGACCTTGACCTTGACCATCCTGGTATATCCCTACAGCTTGTTGCTAATTTTGTCCATACATTTTTCTGTCAGAAAAGTTTCAAAAGTCGTAACCACTTGAGCTGCTCACATGCCTTGACCTACGGCCTCCTTTGTCTTTGGAGGCATTTCTACTAGTGTGTGCCCGTCCACCTGTTCGCACTGCCGCAGCAGCTCGACGCCTCTGCTTCCCCAACCTTTTTTGCATTTCAGGACTTTCTTCACCTGATGATGAGTCAGCATCTCCTTCACTTTGTTCCCCTGCATCCTGTGTTGTTGTAAAAGTATAAACCAGAGTAAGAGGGCAAGCACAGTGTGGAACCTACAATTGATGGATCATTGAAGCCTCAAAGCAGAAAGTTTGACCAGGTATGATGAAGACTTAGTTGTCATGCAAGTGAACACAGTTATCTAACCACTTCAACACTATGTGCTTGATGACAATTACGCACCACAGACTTGAGGTGTCCTCAAAGCCTAAGCTTACCAGCTTTGTTGCTGTGCCTTCTTCTGTACCACTCAGAGTGCTTGATATAGACCTTCCTTGTATGTCATCTGACAAAACTGTTGACTCTGTCCCAGCTTCTTGCTCCCCATTTGAGACAGAAAGCATGTTGAATGCACTGAGGTCACTAAAATGTTCATCTACATTATCCACCTCAGTCTGCAAGTGTACAATACAATGTTCTTCCTCCTCTTCCTCTTCTTCCTCCTCTGAAGAGCCCTCCTCCTCAAGACCTTCAGCATCTTCAACAAACTGGGAAGGTTGAAGAATGTCAGCACACCAGTTGCCTTGCAACTTGCAACCATTGACATGCCTCAACAGCACAGTAAGAATTCCATTGCCAAAAGTTCAAAAGCACACATATCAGAGTCTTCAAATTTCAGATCATCAGTGCAACACAAAACATGAAAAGAAACTGACCTTCTCAAGGACTTCCTGGTTCTTACGGGTGAACCCACTTGCTGAAAGCTCCTTATCTAGTGTTCCCAGACCCCCAGCTACACTCTCAAAATCAGGTCGTCCATCTCCCTCCTCATTATTAGAATCAACGCCTCCTCCTCCATTCATATCGCTTTCAACCTTTGAAAGTCCTGAAGGTGAAAAGTTAAACCTGCAAGGTAGGTCACACAAGGAATTTCTGAAGCCAATAAAAATGGCAAGGGACATGTCTGAAGATGACTACTGAAACTCTTTTCAGAAATGTGTAAACTGTGCATATGTAGAGACTACAAAAGCCATGCAAGGGTCCAATGGAAACAACTTCATGAAGCATCAGACTGAAGACTGCAGCAAACTTAAGACCTACAGAGTGGCATCGACATACCTTTTCCCAAAAAACTTGAAAATGCATTCCACATCTCGATCAAAGTACCTAATACAAGATGCCACAAGAATCAGACTTCAGTGTTGCTGGCAGCAGATCTACAAAACTGTCATTCTTTGAGCAGTCCACTGTCACTGGTTCCCTGGATCCAACCCCTGCTTGTGGAAAGAGATTATTAGTTAACCTTTGCCTTTGGCCAGCCATTCATGATTCTTTGTATAAGTGTCTTTTAGTCAAGTAGAAAAAACTTCAATAACATCTCAAACAGAGGACCTCACAACTGATTGATGGTAAAGCCTCAATTTCAACAAGCCAGGAGCACATTGACCTTACATTTCTGCATTACGGTGGGAGACAGACACCATTTGAGGAAAGTCAATCATTGTGATATTCTCCTTATCATCAACCTGCACACCAACTTGTATGCGCACTTCAGGTATTTTGCAAATTTTTTACATAACTACATGTATATGAAATTGCAGATATAACTTTAAAACAGAACTTTGAGATAACTGTTATTACAGTTCCAGCCAAACCCAAAAAAACAGAAAGTATAGGTGCAGTCTCAACCTTCTGAGTATGACTCACAAAGTATCAGACCATCATGTTCATCATGAATGACAGTGGCTAGCTGTCATTACTCCCCACTTCATCAACTCTGGATGGTGGGTGTAGAAAAAAATAATCTGCTCAAAAATTTGGCCAAACAATTATACAAACATCGGCATCCTGAGTTTCTGTAAACTCAGGAACTTCAACTCTAATTAACTCTCAAGTGTTGGCTTGTTTTTGACTCCTGCTAAACAATGGACTTTGCAAAACCACATATCGCCTAGTTTGAGGTACCATAAGATTGAATTCATTGAAGTCACAATGGATGAGGCCATGCTCTGCAAGACGTGTTATAAGCCCTAAAATTGTGTCAAATGCACGTTCAGGATTCTGTAGCTTCTTCACTTGAACCCTGCCAACAAATCACATCCAGCTTGTCAGTTTCTTTGGATACATGCTCTCATCTTAATCACCTTGAATTTCTCATAGTGGTTCTTGCCACCTGTACTGAAATCAGAAAAGATGTGCAGGACACAACCAACACTTACAAAGGATAGCCTTCCACAAGAGTCATTAATACACAGTGCCGGTTCCAGTCGACAGCCCTTGGAACAGGAAAACCATGCTCTCCCAGTGCCTGCACAGAAATGACCCTTGCTCTAAACATAAAGAAAAGATTGAAACCAAGAATACGACAGAAAGTCTAAGATCCACATACACACAAACCAAGCCATCTTCAAGGTCTTGCCACAATTAGGGAGGTGACTCAATGTTTCTTGACAAGCCAGAAAAGGTTTCCTGACAAGAATAGAAAATTGATGAAAGAGGGGGAAGGAAGAGAAGACCTTCATGAAAGCATATTCCTTGAGAGCTGCCAGCCTAGAAAGATACAACCAGGAATAACTGTTGCGATGCTTCAGATAGTCACGTTTGGACTTGACAGCACGAAATGATGTGCGGCCCAGCCTATGTAGCTTGAGAGCCATGGTCTCCCCTTCTGGCGTTACCACCTCAAAAATGTCTTTGCACCCCCATCAAACCAGTGAATCACATGAATGCTTGTTCTGTTTCAGCAGGGATGAAGCAAGGATTGAAAATCAGTTTCCGATTTTTAAAAAGCACTGGATCTGGAGCTCCAATACAACAGAATGCATACCTGATTCTTTTCCAACCCCAATCTGACGACCCACACCTGATATCAGCCCCCGACTGACCATTGTCTTTATTGCCAGAAAGTCATATCCCAAGTTTGTAAGCCGATATCCATCATCTGTCCATCACATAAGCACATCAGCTTAAGGTCACAACCTCTACAAAACCTAGCCCCAGTCTCCTCATCAAGGACTATTGCCAATGCCAGAAGAGAATGCAATTGCAGTTCTAATTATGTCCATCAACTCTTTGTTGAAAACCATGAGTTGCATAGTTTCTAGTCCCTCACAAGCCCTCCAACCTGCTGCCTTTCACACAAAATTGACATACATTTAGAGGAATCATGATGAACAAGCTTGTGGCGCAGTAGAGTCTTCATATTCTTGAATGCTCCTCCATGCCTGCACAGCACCATCACCTATCAGAACTCACATCACATACAAATACCAGTCAGTTGCCATGCATCTTACACTCTATGTGTAATTCTTCAGCAGTGAACCCCCACACACAGCAGAGGAAGAAGAGAAGTAGAGAGACTTACTTCAGGCCTGCAATTCGATCAACAAGTTCTGCTGGCACAATCTCGTGCTGTCACATTATAGAGATAGAACAAAAAATCAGCACAAAACCACAGTCGCTCACTTGCACAGCAGAATTCTCTTCTTCCACCTTCATTATCGAGTTCAGATTGTTTGCTTCTTCCAGCAGCAGCGACGCATCTCAAAGCTAACTGTGACAAATAGTTCAGAACCAAAGCTTGAACACTAAAAACCAACACTCATAAGAAAGAATTCTCACCACCGCCAAGAGAAAGTAGAAGAAGAAGACAGTCATCAGCAAGCTCAACTTTGTTCATGTTCAGAAGAGACAGTTTCCAGGTAGGTAAGGAGGCGGCAAGAAGAACACGTACATTTTTCATGCCCATTTCGACCGCTGTGAGTACTCGAAACTCTTCCTTGGATAGATAGCGCAGCACATTCACGTCGAGCTTCATCTTGATCAGCTCTTGATCCCTATTCCTTGGTCAGATCCTTTTCTTTCTTCAGCACAACAGCCCAAGCAAAACCTCTCTGCAATGCTGCAGAGCTCGAATCCTAGTGCACTACGACAGAATCCACTAAAAGCACCATAACCATCACCAAAACCCCAACCCCCAAGCTAGCTACGCCAAAGATCCCGTTGAGGACTAGTGCTCGCAGAGAGGAGGATTCCTAGGGTTAGGGTTAGGGTTAGGTCGGGGAAGACTCCCACTAGGAAGATCACCAGCAGCAGATGCGCGGGCTATGGAGCACCCACATCGAAGGATCTCTCCTGAAGGATTTGCAAAGCATCAAAATCCTCGTGCATCACAGGAAGAACGTCAAGAACCGCCATGGCTGCAGGAGGAGCTTTCGGAGGAGGCCGTGGCCTGCAGCCTATACCTCCGGAGAAAGGAGTCTTCCCCTTAGACCATCTCGAAGAATGCAAACCAGTACGTGCTCTCTCTCTCTCTCTCTCTCTCTCGCTGTGTCTCCCCACTGTGATCCCTCTGTCTCGCAATCATTTTTTTATCAACGCTGTAGCGAGGCTGGGGCGCTCTGATGTTGGTTCAAGCGAAGTTCAAGGTTTTGTAGCTTTCTGTGAAGAAAGTTATGATTTGTTTTCTTGTCAATTTTGCTTTCAATCCTTTTGGAATCCATTTAGGTTTTGGAGTTTTTCTTGGAGAAAAGATATCGGTAGCTGAGAAGGCGAATGTGCGGAATTCTTGTATGTTTCAGGCAATGAAAGCGTACATGGAGTGCTTGAAGGCCAACAAATATGAATCGGAGAAATGCCGCAAGTTTTCCAAGGACTATTTGGAGTGTCGCATGGAAAGGTATCAATCAATCATCCTTCAAAGTTTTGTCTCGCAATGGTTGTGTTGTTGCAGACACCAGTTTGGAAGTTCTCAAAGAGCTGGAGTTCTTCTGGTGACCGCAGGAATTTGATGGTGAAGCAGGATTTGACAGAACTAGGGTTCTTCAAGGAAGGTGGTGGCACTGGGCAAAATAAGGTTGAAGGATTGGAAGCTCCTTCTCTCAAGCAATCGTCACAGCAGGATGGACAAGGCAGTGTTTCCATCTCTGGTACTCTGAAGCATTCGCAGCAGGAAGACACAGAAAGTGTTCCCAATGCTGGTACTCTCAAGCAGTCATCGCAGCATGATGGACGAGCAGGTTTCATTTCTGGTCTACCAAAACGTGCTGCTGCAAAGTCCTCATGAATGGCTTGTAGTTAAGTAACGCAAGTATTTGGTGAAGAGCATTTGTGCTTAAACCATACTGTTCAACAGGTGAGTCTTTCTGTATTCAGCTCTTCTTCTCACTGATCTCCTTGTATGCATTTATGCATGTTTGTGAACTGCTGGCATTCAAAGAATTCTCTATTCTCAGCTGACCTTGCATTCTGAGGCCTGGGATGTCCTGGACTTATGGCTGTATCCTCTTGACTCCAAGCCATAAGGTCAGTGTTTTTGTTAGCATGTCATTGCACATTGCTTAAGGTTCTTTCTCCAGAGTATTATTCATTAGAGGGTTTGAGCAACATTTAAACTGTGGATCAGCAGCATTTGAAATTTCAAACAGATCTTGAGAAACTTCCTGAGCAGATGGCCCCCCTGGAGATGGGATCAGTGTTATATGTGTATGGGAACCTCCATTTGACGGCACTTCACACTGCAGGTTCTGTGTCGAGCATCAACCTTTATATCTGACACGAAGCCATGATCTGTGTTGGTGTTTCACTATGCAGGTCACTTATGGACCAATTCACAATTACTTGAAGAATTGATCATTTGTAGCAGCACAAATTATGGGTGTGGAGGAGCAGATGGCCGGGCTTGCTTTTTGCATGATTGAATCTCTGCTCAAATTGAAGGCCTATGACAATTTGGAGGTTTCACTCTTGGAATTGAGGAGCTTGTGATGATACCAACAGAAAGCAAAACTCAAAAGTTGCCAGCACTGTGATTCTCCTCTACAGTCATTTGGGTGGGGGCATTTGTTTGCTTGCTTATCACCAAAGGCACTATCAAAGAAAGACTCTATTCAAGGACAGTTCTTTTCCCTTCCATTTAGTTCTCCATGTGTTCTGATTCTTCTTCTTGGGATGAGGGTGATTTCTCACAGCATCACAAAAGTCCTGTGATGATGATGATTTGGAAATCAACTCTGCAAACCAAATCCCAAAGGCACCATGGAAGACCACCAAGTCCTGTATTCAAGGCCAGTTCTTTTTCTCTTCCATTTAGTTCATAGGGTTGTGATTCTTCTGGCCTGGATGAGGGTGATTGGTCAGAGCATCGCAAGAGTCTCATGATGATGATGGTTTGGAAATCCATCTACTCTGCAAACGAAATCCTTTAGCAAAAGATTGGGGAGACACACAGCATGAATACCATGATCCATGATGACTAGGCATGTTTCTCCATAGCCATTAGTTATCTCTCTCCAACCCACCATGTTCATGATGCTCAGAAGGCAACAAAAACAATTGTGTAAGCTTTTGGCAATTGCAGGCTCTTAACAAAAAAAAACCCAACACCTTTTGCATTGTTGTCATTTATTACTCTTTCAGAAAAATCCAAAAGTGTTGCAAGTTTTTCTGTTGCCGGTTTTTGGGTTGCTGTGTTTTCTGGTGCTCAACATCATCATGCATGCATGTGCTTTTCTCAAAGTTTTTTCCAGATCTTTTGGCTTTTTTTGCCTGTGCATTTTTGCATCTACTGCAAAAGGTTCCAGGTGTGATCGCTTTTTTGTGTTACGAATATCTCTTTCTCTCTCTGGAAGCTCCAGGTCTGTTAGGGTTTGCGCCACTCATTTCTCTCTCTCGATGAGCATAACTAATCAGCCGAGCCATGTGTTTGGTGTTTTGATTTAGTACGCAACATGTGAATTGTGGCAGAGATAACGATCTCACAAGTACAATCAGTAATCTGATGGAAAAGAAACAGAAGAAGAATCTGGCTGGCAGTGAGAGAATCTGTTAAGCAATCTTGGCAATAGTCGGATGCGTTGCTGCCTCAAGCACGCCACCTAAAAACTGGGAGCGTGCATGCGTGTGTCCCTCCCTGTTACTGTGTACCGCACTCCATCATCGCTTGGGTACCTCCTCTACGCTACTGTTCTTTTGGTGAACACATCGTTTTCGTGGCTCTCGTTTCTGACCAAGGACTCGACGACAATCGAAAAGCTTGCGTGCTATTGTTGTTCTTCTCTTTTGCCGAACGCATCATTGCTTTCGTGTCTCTCACAGTTCTGACCGAACAGCCATCGAAGAGATTGCGTGCTATTCTGATCGCAATTTGATCATCTCCAGTGCTTGCTAGCGTGAATGTTCCTGCGGCCTTTAGCAGGAAGAGTGTCAGTTTGGAAGAGGTGGCAATGGTGTGACTCCTCTCAGGTTCACTACTGTCTTTCTCTACTGCCTCCTTCCAGTTCTTGATGATTTTGTTCACGGACTAGTCGGATTTCGTTGCTGGAATTCGGCTCCGTGAATTCGGATTTGCAACTGGACGGGGGAAGCGAGAGAGTTTGTAGTGTATTTTGTGTGAGAGTTTTGCAGGAAGTGTGTTTTTTTCCGTGTGTAGCTAAATAGATAGATAAAAGAGATGGCTAGTTTGCAGAATGTAGTAATAGGAAGCTTGCAGGTGATCCATGGCCATGGCGATGATCGTCCTGCTTTGTCTTTGGTGCAAGCTTTGCCCGGTAGTAGTGGAATTAGGAAACTGCGAAGGCATCATCGTCAGAAAGTCTTCTGGAGTCGTCCTGTGCTTAGGAAGCAGCAATTCGAGTGTTGTAGGTTGCAAGCTTCTTCCTCGACATACGGATCTGTGATTATGTCCCCCCCGCGATACTTGTCGACGAGAAATTTGTTTCAGAGAGGAAATAGTGGTTTCAAGCGGAAGTATTCACGCGCGGTCAAGACGGAGACACGGATCAGGAGTTTGGCGCAAGATGAGACGAACGAAGGTGAAGAAGAAAAAAGAGATGCTGAATCACAAACAGAAGAAGAGCAGCTTCTTGCGCATCCTTTTGTTCAGACGAACAAACTTCTAGAGAACTTGCTGGATGTTCAAACTCCTGCTTCTTTACTGGAGCTCGATGAAGTTGACGTCTCTCCATTAGAAAGCTTTCCAGAATTTGCAGACCAAGAGAAGCTTGTACACCTTGCTGACAGTAGTCCTGACACGTCGTTTAGGAAGCTCGTGAGCTCCATTGTCCGATTCCTGAGTGGCGTTCCTCAAAAGAAAACGGGTGCAGAATCGAAGAGGAGGAAGCGAAAGCTTCGGTGGAATCCTCTCCGCTTGCTCGACGGTAGTAGTCCTTCAGCCACTGAGCCGTTAAGGAGGAGAGTCGTGGATGGACTTCATAGGGCTGAGGAAGACTTCATGGCGGTATGTATACGCAATTTCTGATTTCTCTTGCAGGAGCTTCAGTCGACTTGTTGCATCTTCTCTCTTGTTGGACATACTTAGTGCATGCTGCTGCTCGAGCTCTTACATGTATGTCAGGGCAAAGCAATTGAGATCCACAATTGCATGCCTACTTCTATACTGCTGCAGGCCACAGGATGCACTTTGTGTGTCTGCTGCAGTTGTGTACAATAGGTTTGATGATAAGCAAATGTTCTGCTGGTGTAGGAGAGTAGTAACATTCCTTTGTGCAATCCTTGTCCTTGAGCTTTGTCAGACTTCAAGCTTATTGTCTGCTTGTTCTTCTTCTTCTCTGTGAAATGGGTATTTGACAGTTTTCAAAGGAGCTTGGAAAGTACATGTTCATCATGACAGCAACAGGAGCCATTCTTGCAACCGGCTTTCAGCTGTCTGGTAAGTGTGGATTATTGTATCTTTTGTCCAGTGTCAGAGAAGTTAGAAGAAGCATGGTACTAGTGTTTTCCAGGAAAAAGGCAGTATGATATATCATCTCCTTCACTCTTCACACCCTTACCAAAGGTTTTAACTTACCACTGACATTGATTTTGCAGAGCTCTTTTGCCAGTGGTGCTCAACCCTTACCTTAAGAACTTGGAATGTGTCAATCTATTCCTCATTCATAGCCAGATTTGCTGATGTGCTTGCTGCATGATTTGCCTACATATGTTAAGTCCCACATCTGCTTGCAACATGGGCATTAACACTGACTCCCTGTCATTGGCTGAATACTTCGCAATATGTGTTCTTCTTTGAGGAGCTTTGTGTGCATACTGTTGTGACCACCTTGTATTTATGGCATGGCTTTATATCACCTCAATATTCCTTTTGTGGGAGAAATTCAGTTATGGAACATGGTATTCTGAGAATCAAACATAGCAAAAACCAGCTTGTGTTGCACAGATTGCTCTGCTTATGCCCAAAAAGAATTTGGCATAATGTCTTGCCAGGGTATTTATTGAATGAACTTGGCAGGAGGTGAATCACATCAGGAAGGTGTACTGTGGTTCAGTTGGCTTGCTGGAATTGTTGTGGGTTCCATGATTGGTGCTGGTCAGGTTTTGGACAGCCATGCCAGATCAGGTTGCCGTAATGTTGTCATCACTGGAAGGTAATCAGCAGTTCCTAACCTCAGCTGCAAGTCTTATATGTTGAGTCTGACTCTGGACCATCACCTCCTCAGTGATGCTGTGTCTCCTTTTATTGCATCAACTTGCAGATATGTCTATGTGAGGTTTCTTTGCATGTGCAACTGGAGTATTCAAGAATGAGAAGGTTGTTGGGTAAATCTGCAGTACATTCTATTTACTGATTAGATTTTTTGTTTGCTGAGCTTTGACAGCACCCGTGGCCTGGGCAAGGCACTTGCTCGTGAGTTTCTGCGTGCTGGAGACAATGTCATTATAGCTTCTCGTAGGTAGGTCAAAGTCAAAACTCTCAACATACTTTTTCCTCTTCTCAGTTACCACTTCATTTTTCACTCAGTTATTCAACTTCTCTTTGTACTATGGAGGCTCAACTAAAAAAATGTCATTTCCATAGTTGATTTGAACACATGTTTGTGGAGCTTTGAGCAAGTTCTTACTCAGCTTTGTGTTTCTTGATTTCTTCCTGGACGAAACAGCCCTGAGTCAGTAAGAGACACAGTCAGGGAGCTCCAACAAGAGGTTCAAGAGAAATATGATAACCTACTCATGGCTGCAGACTCTGAAGCAATGGTATCAAAAATTTTAAAAGCAAAACAAAGAGGGTCAAAGGTGGTTGGTATACCTTGTGATGTTGCCATGAGTAAGGAGGTGCAAGCACTGGCAGATTTTGCTGTGAAAGAGCTGGGAACAATTGACATTTGGGTGAGATAAAATTTCCTTGCTCATTTGTATATGTTTGCTGGTGGCTTTGCTAGTCTCATTGGAACAACATACTTGTAGCTGTTGAAGCTAGACTGGTGCATGTGACAAAGTAGACATGGTGATGTGTAACAGATCAACAATGCAGGTATGAATAAGGGCTTCAGGCCATTAGTGGAGTTCTCAGATGAAGAAATCTCTCAAGTAAGAATTCTGCTACATCCTTAAGAAGCATTTGTTATATGAAGTGAGAGCTTGTTGTATTTCCAGCAATGTCTTTGCTGCTAAACAATACTTAATTCTTTGGCAGATCCTTGCTTTGGACAGATGTAAGGTAGATCACTGATTGATTGAGGTCTGACTAGTGGTGCTGTGAACTGATTGATTGCCTACAGATTGTGTCCACGAATTTGACTGGATCTTTAATCTGCACCCGTGAAGCTATTCGTGTTATGAAGAAACAACCTAAAGGAGGCCATATTTTCAACATGGATGGGGCTGGTTCTGGTGGTGCAAGTACTCCTTTGACTGCAGCGTAAGTGTCTTTTGAATTGTCTTCCAGCTTTTTGTATCTGGATTTCTTCTTAGAGAGGTAGGTAGCTATTCCTTAATAGCTGATCAATTCTGGTCAACATTTTTTAGTAGTACTTTTGTCAATTGCTTTCCATTTCATGTCAGCAGCTGTTGTATTCTTCTGATGCATTGGAGGATTCAGATGTTTGCCACTGAAGTTTCATGGAATCATTTTGTCCACAATGAATTGACATAGATATATGTGCCAGTTATGGAGCAACAAAGTGTGGTCTGAGACAGTTGTCTGGATCCCTTTTGCAAGAGTGCAAGGGTTCTCGTGTTGGCATCCACACTGCATCCCCAGGCATGGTGCTCACTGAACTTCTTCTCAGGTACATGGTCATCTATCAAGACATAAGTAGACAACCTGACGCACTCACAGAAAGTTTTCTGATTTCTGGTCATCACTTCACAGTGTTGTGTTTCTAACACAACACTAGGTTCCCAAAAATGGGAGCTCTAGGATCAAACTTCACTTTTCCTGTCATGACATAAGCTTAGGAGAAACTTGAGGATGGATGCTTGCAATGTACAATATTTTTTGTTCCAGTATTGACAGAGAATACTCAATGTGACTCCAGCGGTGCTTCCCTGCAAAATAAGAAGATGTTCAATATCATCTGCGAGCAACCTGAGACTGTTGCAAGAGCATTAGTGCCAAATTTACGGACTGTCAAAGGCACTGGCAAAGCAGTGAACTACCTTACCCCTCCACGAATTGTGCTGGCCTTTGTGAATGCATGGTTTCGGCGCGGACGCTGGTTCGATGAGGAAGTATGTGATTCTTGACTCATTATCCTATTGATGAGTCTTTTTCTGGAAGGGAAAATGCTTGCCACTGGCATATTATTGTAGTCCCTCAGTTTGGCAGGATGCAACAAAAGAGCTTTACTTGGAAAGTGGGGAAACATATATATAGTGACTGTACTTGCACACAAGAAAGACCAGCAGTTCTTTATAAGCATCCTGTTGGAGACATTTTCTTAATGATCTTATGAGGTTAGGATCATGCTCATATCATGATCACCTGGAGAGTACATAGGGAAGTTATGAGATGTTACCCCATTATGGCTAGTCCAAGGGAATCTGTTCCACTGAATAATGTGCACTTTTTCCTTTCACAGGGACGAGCAGTATATGCTGCCGAGGCTGAGCGACTGCGTCTCTGGGCAGAAGGCCGTGAAAAATCTCCTGTGACTGCAGCTATGGAGCTCGTACCAAGTGGTGCTTGGGTTTCTCTCTTCTCGTCCTCTGTCCTGTGTGCATATGTCATCCTTTCAAGTGTTTCAGGCAGTGGCACCCCTCCAGGAACCTGATTTTTTTCACTCAGGATTAGGCAACTTGCCAAAAAGTTCCCAAGTCCCCAACATGCACATCTTCACTCTTTGAAATTGGATAGAGCCTTTAGAGGAAATTCACATTCACAGTGAACATCCTGGTCTCATATACAGTCATAGACTTCATAGTTGCAAAGTGGAGAAGAGAAACTCCACCAGTTTACCTTTAAAATTCATTAATTTAGCAGACATTTTGCATTCATGTATTATGTAAT
>Ga0209208_10007821_pt1 | contig 14376 bp, 15 predicted proteins | sample S1TSphfallax_3_FD_187694 | JGI IMG/M metagenome (GOLD analysis project Ga0209208, IMG submission 187694) | Host-associated microbial communities from peat moss isolated from Minnesota, USA - S1T2_Fd - Sphagnum fallax MG (SPAdes) (version 2) | ecosystem: Host-associated > Plants > Peat moss >...
TTATCAAACATTTGCTTGTAAATTTGGGTCACCCCCTTTGCATGTTGTTGATTTGTTGGTCTCATACTAGTGGGTGCCTGTGGCCGAAGGCCACTATGAAGCCCCCTGTGTGAAATCAAGGTTTCAAAATTGAGATCCCACATCTTGAAAATCACATCTTAAGAGTTTTTAGGTTTCGGTCTTGGAAACCGCGAGTGTGAAAATCCAAGCCCCAAAGTTGAGATCCCAAGTCCTGAAAACCATGTCCTGAAAACCATATCCTAAAATTTCCCAGGTCTTTTTGCTTGGCCTGGCTTGCTCGTGCTTCGCCTGCCCTGGCATGGCCGCCTCGCCCTGCCCTGCCCTGCCCTGCCCTATCTGTAATTGCTGCCTTGCCCTTGCCCTGCCCGTCAATCAGACAGACAGACATGTAATTTTAATATCCCCATTCTCATTGAAGCATTTATAGGGGTACATATGTCTTCATCCATACCAACATTTTTCATCCAGGTATCACATCCAACACCCACTCTGCCCATTCACTGTACTCGCCAACCCTGGGGCAAAGAACGTCCATCATTATTTAGACCCATTATGTTTTCATCAATATTTATAATTTTTCATCCATATGTCACATCCAATATACACCATGCCCATCCTCATGCACTGGAACCTATCCCTCACTTTCTTTCCATTTGTTCTAGTCCCCGTTTTAAAAAAAAACTCTGGGAACAGGAAATTCCGGCCCGGAAACCACAGATCTTTTAAAAGAAAACTCTGGGAACAGGAAATTCTGACTGACGGGTCGGGCCCGGTCGGCCTGAACGCCGAGCTCCGAAACCACAGATCTTTTAAAAGAAAACTCTGGGAACAGGACATTCCGGCCCGGAAACCACAGATCTTTTAAAAGGAAACTCTAGGAATAAGAAATTCCGACCGACCAGGCCCGATGATCCGAATCCCGTTTTAACCGCTTTAAAAACCCGAGCTCCGTCAGGGACGTAGTGAATTAATATATAAGATGTGGCCTCGGTCATCTCACTGCCCGTCACCAAACACAATCAAACCTTAAGGTGAACAGAAGGCATTCCAAACTTGAACAGATTTAACTCTATGACCAAACATCAAAATGGTCTCATCCATCCAATGATGGAAAAACGCTAAACCCTAAACCCTAACACCTTTTTTCAATTCTGAATGTTTGGTCATGGGCCATTTCTAGCTTGTTCACGAGGTTCTGCACAACCAACAATAGGTTGTTCTTTGCACTAAATGGGCGTTTGGTTATGGGCCTGTGTTTGGTGATGGGCCAGTTTACCCTAATTTATTTTGAGAACCGAAACCAGAGGTTCATCATAAAAAGTAGGAACTGACCAACACTGGGTAAATACCCGAGTGATACCCGGATGATGCCCAAGGGTATTTGTGATACCCGCCCCCGACACCGATAAATCCCTGCTGCTCATTCCCGAATGAATGGATGTTTAGACGAATTCCTGCTGCTCAGTCCTGGATGGATGCATGTTTAGGCCAATTCCTGCTTCTCAAGCCAGGATGGATGGATTTATGGATGGATGTTTACGTGATTTGTAATTTCCTGCTGCTCCTCAGGATGGAGGCTTGGGTGAATTCCTGCTCCTCATTCCTGAATGGATGGAGGCTTTGGTGAATTCCTGCTCCTCATCCCTGAATGGATGGATGTTTAGGTAATTTCCTGCTGCTCCTCATTCCAGAACTGTTTCCAGAGGCTTAGCCCCAATCCCGAATGGATGTCCACCGAAACTCTTGCTCGTCATGGATGCCAATTTAGGTGAAATTTCTGTTCCTCATTCCTAAATGGATGAATGTTTAGCTAAATTCCTGAGCCTCCTTGTTCCTGAATGGATGAATGTATATCTATGTTCCTGATCCTCCTTGTTCCTGAATGAATGATGAGCGTTTGTCTAAAGACCTGTTCCTCCTCAATACTGAATTGATGGATGTTTAGCTAAATTGCTGCTCCCTCTTCATTCCTGAATGGATGGATGTTTAGCTAAATTGCTGCTCCCTCTTCATTCCTGAATGGACGGATGTTTAGCTAAATTGCTGCTACTCCTCATCCCCGAATGGATGATGTTTAGCTACATTTCTGCTCCTCCTCATTCCTGAATGGATGGATGTTTAGCTAAATTCCTGCTCCTCCTCATTCCTGAATGGATGGATGTGCATCCTCGCTTCTCCGTTGTGCAGCAAGAGGCGGGGGGGGGTTCACCAACGTTTTCAGTTTTTGCAGTGCCGGGCGAAACATGGCGACAAAGGCTCTGGGTAGTTGGCGACGCTTTGGCGAGTAGTGGCGATCATCCCCCACCTTCCTGCACCGTTATGACCGATCTATCTCACACAACGCTGCTTTCTTCAATACGCATAAAAATGGGCATTTCCTGCCCCACAGTCAGTAGTCCGCCTCCCCCCACCCCCTCAACCGGCCTCCATTTCTGTGAGCAAATCTGACTTGGATTTCTCGTCTGTTGCAATCGCAAACTGAAGTAAACATGTGGATACATTGAAGGAGCGCTTCAATCACAGTTTTTGGAGCAAGCAAAATGCAAGCGAAAAGGAGCGCGGATTGAGAAGAGAGAGAGATAGAGAGATGATCAAAACTTATTTAAGGTTTTCTTGTGTCGGAATTGAAAGTTTAGGGTTTGGTGCTGAGGAGCAGTAAAGAAAGACACCCCCCCGCCTGCCTTTCCCTTGAGCAAGGAGTTAGGGTTAGGGGTTTTAGGGTTAGAAGTGTTTTGTGGTATTTGTTGTCGTGTGTGTCTTGTTGGGAGCCTGTGCAGCAAGCTGTGCTGCACAGGATGATGATGACGGTGATGGTGGCGGTGGCGGTGGCGTGGAGCTTTGTTTGAAGGGGGGGTTTTTGTCAAATCGCTAAGTATGAACCACACACAGGAGGACGTTGTTGCTGCTGTGTTGGAATCGTCGGCCGTTGCCACTACTACTGCTACATCCAGGGGAGTAGGTGCAATGGAAAATTCTTCCCTCATATCGGTTAGGGGGGCGGAAAAGGTTAGCAGTGGTGTGGCACGAGGCGGGGAGAATGGCGATGAACCTCGAGAAGGAGGACAAGAGTCTGTGATCGTGGAGAAGAAAGGCGAACACGCGGCTGCTTGTAAGTGGACAATTGTGCAGTTTGCAAAAGTGAAAGCACGAGCTTTGTGGAGTCGATACTTTGAGGTGGGTGGATACGATTGTCGTCTTCTGGTTTACCCGCGAGGTGATTCGCAAGCATTGCCAGGTTACCTTTCAATCTACTTACAGATTACCGACCCTAGAGGCTCTTCATCATCCAAGTGGGATTGCTTTGCAAGCTACAGATTATGTGTGGTTAATCAGAGAGATGAAACCAAATCCATTCAAAGAGACTCATGGCACCGTTTCTCTGGTAAGAAGAAGTCGCATGGATGGTGTGATTTTACACCCTCTTCAACAGTCATAGACGTAAAGGGTGGATTTATGATCAGCGAATCTGTTCTCATCACAGCAGAGATTTTAATTCTCCACGAGTCTGTCTCATTTTCTAGAGAGAACGAGTTTCCTGCAAATGTCGGGCCCGTCCCCGAAGTTCTGAGTGGAAAATTCACATGGAAAGTACATAATCTGTCACTCTTCAAGGAGATGATTAAAACACAGAAAATCATGAGCCCTGTGTTTCCAGCAGGAGAGTGTAATCTGAGACTAAGTGTGTATCAGTCATCTGTAAGCGGGGTTGATTACCTCTCCATGTGCTTGGAGAGCAAAGATACGGAGAAATCAAGTGTTCCCGAACGCAGTTGCTGGTGCTTGTTTCGAATGTCAGTGTTAAACCAACGAGTGGGAATGAACCACATGCACCGGGATTCATATGGCAGGTTTGCTGCTGACAACAGAAGTGGTGACAACACAAGCTTGGGCTGGAACGATTACATGAAGATGGCAGATTTTGTCACGCCTGAGATGGGGTACTTGATTGATGACACTGCAGTGTTTAGTGCATCGTTCCACGTCATCAAGGAGTCTAGCACAGTCTCAAAGAACATAGGCCCAATGAGTGTGAGGCCAAGTGCTAAGAAGGCTGATGGTTACCAAGGCAAATTCATATGGCGGATTGAAAATTTCACACGCCTCAAGGACCTCTTAAAGAAACGGAAAATCACAGGGTTGTGCATCAAGAGCCGACGATTTCAAGTTGGCAACCGAGATTGTCGGCTTATTGTCTACCCTCGAGGTAGTCTTGGCTTCCATTGCCATGTGTAGTTTTGGCTTGGGTTGAATACACCAACAGTTTAGGGTTGTATACTAAGTAACACTACATCTCAGGTGTTCAACTTTCTGGGCTTCTGTCATGTGGGTTGGTTTGCCATTAGGTTTTCCCTGTGTTTAGCTTTCAGGACAGTCATGTTCACTATTGGTCATACATCACCTGCTAAATTGTGAATGACCTGTTTTGATTTTGGGGACAGCTGTTTCTACAATTGGTTGGGCAATACCTTTTATGTTGCAGCATTGTAGGTTGTTCAAGGAGCTCCCCAAAATAGTGTATGATAGCTGATGTGTCTGTCACCCAGGAGTATTTCTTGCTGTATCATTACAGGGTATGTTGCATTACATGGTCTAGAATCCTAGTTATCAGTAAAATGCTTGCAGCATCTGCAGGTGTGGTTTTGACATTGCTTGAACTATCTGTCACTGGTGTGTCAGGGCAATCACAACCACCATGCCACTTGTCAATGTTTCTGGAAGTGACAGACCCTCGCAACACACCTGCAGACTGGAGTTGCTTTGTGAGCCATCGACTGTCTGTTGTGAACCAACGGACTGATGAACGCTCAGTTACAAAGGAGTCTCAAAACCGTTACTCAAAGGCAGCAAAAGACTGGGGATGGCGTGAGTTTGTCACACTGACTAGCCTCTTTGACCAAGACTCAGGCTTTCTTGTTCAAGATGTGGTGGTTTTCTCAGCAGAAGTACTCATCCTGAAGGAAACTTCAACAATGTTAGAGCTTCTGGAATATGAAGGTGATGCCCCTTCAACAGCTTCAGGTGCAGCAGGTGCAGGCAACGAGACTGGCAGGATTGTTAACCGGGGAACCTTTACATGGCGGGTTGAAAACTTTCTAGCATTCAAGGAGATCATGGAGACACGCAAAATTTTCAGCAAGTTTTTTCAGGCTGGTGGCTGTGAGCTTCGTATAGGTGCGAAAGGCAATTTTCCTCAAGGGATTATTAGTTTGGCAGGGAACCTTTTACAAAATTATATTACAGTCAGGGTACCTCATCCAGTAGGTGTTATAGCACAAATAAGAACCACAAACCTGTTTTTTCCTCACCAAGCATCAGAAATAAGCCCCACTTTCCATCTGGAGCCCAGGGTGGTCCATATGCTTTGCAGCATATTGGAAAAAATGCATGCCTCTCATAGAAAGTGGCACTAAGAAAAGGTCCCATAGGGCTGTATGCTAAGATTTAATTTGTGGCTCTTTTTGTTGTGCTCAACCCACACGGCTTAATGAGTTTTGCAGTAAATTTCTTATGCTTGGTTCATAGCTTTGTTGCCAGACAGAAGTGATAGTGATGGATGTGCTCCTTTCTCTCTCCATGCCCTGTAGTTTGAATGTGTTGGGGAACACTCATGTTTAGTGGCCTATTGCTTGATCCAGGTGTATATGAATCCTTTGACACACTCTGCATCTATTTAGAGAGTGACCAATCAATTGGAGCAGACCCCGATCGGAACTTTTGGGTCAGGTACCGCATGGCAGTGGTTAATCAGAAGCATGCAGATCGCACAGTATGGAAGGAATCTTCCATTTGCACAAAGACTTGGAACAACTCAGTCCTTCAATTCATGAAGGTTTCTGATATGGTGGAGCCAGATGCAGGCTTCTTGGTGCGCGACACAGTAGTATTTGTTTGCGAGATCCTGGACTGCTGTCCATGGTTTGAATTTTCTGACCTTGAGGTAAGCTTAGAATTCTCAGTGTGCAAAGTGAATCTTGAATTGTGAAGAGAAGATTGAAGTTTGTTTCCAATGAGCTGCAATAGATTTGTTTTTAACACTTTCTCTCTTGTGTGCCATTATGTTATGATGGCAGGTGTTGGTTTCTGATGATGAACAGGATGCACTTTCCACAGACCCAGATGAGCTCTTAGACTCGGATGATAGTGATGGCATCAGTGGTGATGAAGAAGACATATTTCAAAGTTTACTAGCTCGGGCAGGATTTCATTTGAGCTATGGTGACAGCCCTCCTCTTCTGTTGGACCCCTCACAACTCCAGGTCATGTTGCGGGAGAAACTGTTGATGGATGCTGGGGCAGTTGCAGCCTTCCTGGCAGGTTGGTGTTATAACTGCTTGAGACTGCTTTTTCATTCAGTAGATTTTCTATTTGTTGACGATGAATTTCTTTGATGGTGCCAATTTAACTCTGCTACTGACTTTGCAGGTTTGAGAGTGTATTTAGATGATCCAGTGAAAGTGAAGCGCTTGCTGTTGCCAACAAAAATCACGTCAGCAAATGTGGGGGGGAAGAACACTCTTGGAAAGGGGGAGGCTGCATCACCCAGCCTCATGAACCTGCTAATGGGTGTGAAAGTGCTGCAGCAAGCTATTGTAGATCTGCTTCTTGATATCATGGTTGAATGCTGTCAACCATCTGAGGCAAAGAAGTCTGGTGAGCATCAAAGTGATCCCAAGACAAGAGGAGGTCTATCCGATGGAAACAGTGTAAGTAGCATCCTTTCCTGTGACCAAGTGTTTAGGACATACTCACCTGAGGACCACACAATTGGAACCCTGTACCAGATCTCAAGGATAGGCTGCTCCAAGGTGATATCTACTTCCCAGGTGACCAGCAGCAACTAAAGCACCTGTCCCTTGGGAAGGAGCCTGACTAACAGATGTTTTTGTAAGAGGTTCTCTTCAGATTTGGAACCCCCTTCTTTTGAATCAGCGGTTTAAACTACTGCACAGTGGAATCAAGTGGCATTTTCTTGGATGCCTACTCTGAGGACTAAAAGAGCAGTAATAATGAACAGTCTATTTTGGGCTTTGAACCTGAACACATGTTCATCTCTCTTTAGTTGGTGGGCATAGGGGCAATTGGCTGCGACAGCAATGTTGGGAACAGGGAAAATGCTTTCTGCTACAAATGTATGGAATGATCTTGGAAACTTGAAATCTGAAAATTTCCGACAGTACTGGGTTGCAAGCTTGGCATTCAACAGTCAAGTAGCAACTGTGCTGACATTTGAAATAATGTGATTCGGGAACAGGGCTTTCAGTGGGGAATCTTTCAGTGTGAAATCTCGTCCTCAATTCTTCTTATATTCGGAAACTGCAGGCTAGTAAACCAGTAGTTGCGGTCGGACTTGACTGGCGGAGTGGTGGTTCAGCTGTGGATACACGGGAAGGTGGGCTGAGTCCAATGAAGCAGCGTCTTGAAGTAGGGGTTGATGGGGCTTCTGGAACACAGGCAGTGCAAAGCAGTGACTCGTCAGCTGTGGAATTGCTGGTGGGAAGGGCTGCGGCTTGTTCTGTGTCCTCTTTGCACTCTGAACCTCCTTTTGGACAGGAATCATTCATGCAAAGCACGACTGAGAGCAACAATATGCAGAAGGTGGCCTTTCTCTTTCCTGGCAGTTTGTAGGGGCATTTTGAGAGCATGATTGTAGGTCAAGTGGATCAAAAATTTCTGTTTTGTGGTTGATCACTCTATTTTGAACTTGTGCTCATGATTGTAGTACATTGCACTCATCTCATATGTTGTGGATGTCTTATGTCCAGCCTAAGTGGCCAGAGCAGTCTGATGAGCTACTGGGACTTATTGTGAATTCTCTGAGGACATTAGAGGAGGCAGTGCCACAAGGAGTTCCTGAGCCACGGCGCAGGCCACAATCAGTGCAGAAGATTTCACTGGTGCTGGAGAAGGCTCCCAAGCACTTGCAGCCAGATCTGATTGCACTTGTGCCAAAGCTTATTGACTTTTCAGAGCACTCATTAGCTGCATATGCTCTATTGGAACATCTCCAAAAGCCAGATGCGGAACCCACTTTGCATCTACCTGTATGTCTGCTTGAGCTTTGACTCCTGTTCTCACAAGGCTATGTATTATTTGCAGCAGTTGATCTGGATGTCTGCAGAAGTTGTTGGAGGAACTATATTTTATTCCAGCAGAAATGTAGATGTCTCAATGTGTTACATGGACACTCAAAACACAGAATCTGTCATTTCCAGGTATTGGAAGCACTAAGTCAGTTGGATGTTAGTAGCGAGGTCTGGCAGCACATCTTGCAGCAAGCACTGGATGCTCTACCGGAATCAAATGATGAGCCTCTAGCGGCTGCTATGAGCTTCATCTTCAAGGCAGCAGCTGAATGTCAGCAATTGCCTCATGCGGTATGTTCTCAAGATGCAGACCTCACATTCTTGTCATAGGCTGGTGCTGTAAGAAAGTGAAGCTGATTGCAGGAACTGGGCATTCCCTGAGAAGACTAGGTGAGTCTGCATAGATGAGCATGGTTGTTTAAGCGACCTGATAATGATGTAGAGAGTTCTGCATATGTGTGTATACAGGCTTCAGCAGTTCGGAGAAGGCTAAAGAAATTGGGCCCAGCTGTCTCTCCTCATGTTCTGGATGTGGTGCGAAGCACAATATGCAGCTCCACAGACGTTGCTGAAGCTCTCCTACGAGATATTGATAATGACTCAGAGTGCTGGGAAGTGGACCTTGCATCTTCAGGAGTGGCCCTTGTCTTTGGAAATCTGTGTGATGGTGGAGGTGCAGCCTCGCAGCTGCAGGTTGATTCCTATTTTTCTAGTTAGTGAAAGTGCTGGTCTAAATGTGTGCTGATTACTTCCTCAACATGAGAGCAATATGTGTTGATTGTCACTCTGGTTGATCCCATTCTGATCGATTCTATCCGGACTGCAGGCAGCAGCTGAACAGGTGGCAGCTGCTTGTTGGAGGATTGTTGATGTGGATATTTTGGTGGAGATGCTGACAGTGCCACCCCTGAGAGTGGATGCCCAAGCTGTCTTTGAGCGTGCAATTGCTCGTGGGGCCTTTGGGGAACAAACTGTTGTTATGGTGCTTGAGAGACGGCGTTCTGAAAGGCTGTTACTGGGTTCCCGGTTGGGAACTAGTGCTGCTTCTGTACACATTCAAGACCCCTTGATGTCAGGGATACCAAGTGCAGGAGTTGACTTTTCACATCCCGTGGAAGATGACCATGACTTCCTGGGAGTTCTCCAGCTAGCGGAGGCATTGGTCCTTTCTCATGACCTTCGGGTTCGTGAATTTATCTCTATGTTGTATGCTGTGATGTTCAAATTGTATAGGGATGAAAGCTACAGGGAGCGTATGCTCCAAGGTCTAGTGGAGCGGACAAACAGCAGCACAAGTAACCCTCATGAAGTAGAAATTCGGATGGACATACTTACTTTTTTGGTCCGGGAAGAGGAAGGCACTGCCCGCCCAATATTAAGCATGATGCGCAAGGTAGCTGAAACTGCAATTTCAGAGCGGAATATGCTTTGGCAGCAGTTACGGTCACGAGAGGACGATATTGTCCGAATAAGAATTGAGCAACAAGCAGAAGTTTCTAGGATCTCTCAGGAAAAGGCCTTACTTTCACAAAGACTGGCTGATGCTGATGTGGCTCAAAGCCACTTGAAGGTGTGTTCAATTTGGTTGATGAATGTCTTTTGAGGAACATATGCTGGTAGTGAAGTCCTTCCCTATGTGCGTGTGAGAAAATGTCTTGAGCAACTGTTGGAATTTTGTAGGGTTTTGTTTCTTGGCTGGTTAAGTAGCAGTGTGGGTTCATTGTGATGGCTTGCCCAGTAGCCATACATGAGGGTAGTGCTGATCTCCAGGGACATGCCTAGAGATATCATTGTAAATGCTCTTGCATCCTTGGTTTCCCTTTTCTTGTAGGCGGAGATGAAAGGGGAGGTGGACCGTCTTGTTCGTGAGGTCAAAGACATGGCAGATAGGCTTCTGGAAGCAGAGAACCAGCTGGAGTGGGTTCGTTCTGAGCGTGATGAAGAGATAGGAAAGCTTCTAGCAGAGAAGAAAATACAGCAGGAGCGGCTAAGAGACTCTGATTCTCAACTCTCCCAACTTAAATCTCGCAAGCGTGATGAGCTCAAGGTATGCCTTTCAATGAATTGAGTTTGGTTCTTGGGTTTTGTCTTTTCTGCCATCTACAGGCTCATGATGAGGGCAACTGGATAAATTATATTACACTACACCTGTTCGGCTTTATGATTAATGTATGATGAGTTGGAATCTGCAGAGGGTAATGAAAGAGAAGAACATGCTAGCAGAGAGGTTGAAAAATGCTGAGTCAGCCCGCAAACGATTCGACGAGGACATCAAGCGGTATGCCAATGAGTCAGTAACTAGGGAAGAAATCCGGCAGTCTCTTGAAAATGAGGTTCGCCGGCTAACCCAGACAGTGGGACAAACTGAGGGTGGGCTTAGGGAGAAGGAGGAACAGGTCATGCGCTGTGAAGCTTACATTGATGGCATGGAGGCCAAGCAACATGCTTGCCAGGTACCACCCCTCTCTCTTTTGATTGTTTTAACTGTTTTGGAAGCCAATGCAACACCTGCCATGCATGTAGTTAAATGGGTTAATCACCATTGCAAACCCTTCGTACTTGGCAGATAGGGTAGTCAATTCATCATGTTCCTCCTTGCAATTTTTGTTTTCTATAACCTCATCTTCCCTGGGCAGTTGTGATGGGTTACCCTCATGAACTGCTTAAACCACCTTTCAGTTGCCTAATGGGTAGATAGGCAGAAAGGTTGACCAGTGATGCATTTACAAACTGTCTTTGTGTTGCCAGATCCCATCAAAATCTCCAGTTTGCCAGATCATGGTGATTTGTTTGGAACTAGGTTTTTTTTCCTTCATTGCTTTCACTACTCAATGTTGTTATGTTGCATGGGTGCTCCAGAACTATATTCGTACACTAGAGGCCTCCTTGCAAGAGGAGATGTCGAGGCATGCCCCACTCTATGGTGCAGGATTGGAAGCTCTCTCTCAAAGTGAGTTAGAGACACTTGCTCGAATCCACAATGAAGGCTTGAGGTCTGTGCGCACACTGCAGCAACATAGAGGGGGTGGGAGCATGGAGCTTCTGCCAGTCAATATGGACACTATAGTGAGCCACTCACCTATTCAGCCTCATATAGCCCTTTTTGGGGCTCCCCCTCCCATAGCGGTTGGGATGCCCATGACCAATGGTGTAAGTGTGCATGGGAATGGACACTTGAATGGGACAGGTGTACCGTGGTATCCTCCTAGTTAACCCCTCCCCAAAACATTTCAGCTCCGGCTTCAGGTGCCCCAGCACCTCTGTTATTTACAGCATGAATGAAAAGCATTCATTTCTGGAACTTTTCTTTTGGAGCCTGTCGTTCTCTGTGTCTCTCAGATTCGATCGTGCTCTTTGGTGATTTTTACCCTTACACCTCAGTCAAAGATACATGTTGCTGCATCACTTATTTCCTAATGTGGTTTTACTATGCCTTTCCCAGTGACTAGTGTCCAACAAGCTAGAAACATGTGACCTTATTTTCTTCCTTAAGAAGCATCTGTTAAACCACACAGGCACTCTCCTTATGAACACTTCAGGCAGTAATCAAGAACTGTCAACAGCTGAAGTGGCCTCTGAAAGCTTGAAGTGGGAGAATGCAGAATTACCCAATTTCTTCAATGGCCAACAGTAGGATGGGACTTGGTTCCATCTATTGAACAAGATCAATATTAAGATGTAATGATATTACGAACAATCACAATTTAGTGATTTGTTGCTGTGACCATTTGATAGAAAAGCAAGCACTGAGCGCATGTTGCTACCCATTGCTTATGTTTTAATTATGTTTCAAAAGGTCGGTCTACCTCGATTGCTTTCACCCTTACAAAATGAGTTTTGAGAGGTAAAATAACATGCTGCTTGTCACAGAATGTTAATTTCAAACAAACTTATCTCATTGAAGTTCTATTATAAAAGTATGCTTTCCATCTTAGAAAATTAGCCATTTTAATACATGATTGTCAACCAACTTTTAGTCTATTTTTAGTTCCTCAAAGACTATATTCAACTTATCATAAACCCAGTGGAAATGAAAGAGGTTTTGAACCTATTTTCTCAAGCTTATATCAAGTTTTTGAAATTGAATTTAATTGGAACTAATTTTCCAATATAATTTAGCAGCTTCAGCAAAACTATATGAGATATAAACAATTTTTAAACTATATAATATCCATAGTGATATATGAAATAATAAAACATTGTAGTAGGATCAAATGTGACAGTTTTCAGAGTTTAAATTTGTCATAAATTAGCTATGTTGTTGTATTGTTAAATATCTCAATATGTATCAATATTTTATTGCCACGATTTCAAAGTTTGCATGTGTGAGGCAATTTCCATTAGCTTGCAATAATTGTGGCAAGTCCCTGTTGAACTTGAACATCTACACATGATGCGATCTTCTCATCAAATTATTGTCCAATTAACAAAATACCTTAACTTTTGTGTGAATGGATGGTGATTACCTTTCAATGTATTTAATATAATGGGTATTAATGTATTATTTAATTTTAATTTTGAAGTTAATTATGTTTAATTCATAGACATGTGAATTATGAATGAGTTCTATATAAAATGTTCATGGTGAAGTTTACATCAAATACCTTTAGAAGACCAAACTTTACTAATTGGAACCCATAATGGGCACAAGAAGGCCAAATGTCATGATTTGAAAACTTGCCATTGGAAATACATGAATGGTTGTGTTGATTACATTTAAGATTCTTCTACCCAACTCCAAAATGACCTTTAGAAATTTAAAGATGTTCCAACATTATAGAATACACTAACCATTCAAAATACTTGACCATTTTTGTTACAATCAATCAAACTTAACCCAAATAGCCAAATGCATTATACACTCATATAGTTAATAGACATTCACATAGATCCTTTCTTGACATAAAACCCTTTGATGTTATTTCAATGACAAGTTGTAAATGCATCATTCACTTCGAGGCGGTTCAACGCGAGTTTCCACGCATGGGCAATGTAGGCCTTGGAGCAAATCAACACAAAAACATGTCATGTTTCGATGGCAACCTAATGTTGGTTTTGGTCAGTCAAAAATTACACCCCACAAAACATGAACCTTGAAACTTACCACCCACCAAAACATCTCAAGTTTTAGCAAGCAACCCAAACATATGTTTCAATGCTTAAGGAACCTAAGCCTCCGAAACATATCCCCACCAGAACATGTAACATTTTGGGAACTAGGTTTGGGCCCCATGCACCTGTCTTTTATGTTCCCCCATGTGATCCCATCCATGATGTTTTAGACCTTTTTCAACTTTCCCATGTTTCATTTAGCTTTTGTTGAATTATTTTATTAAAAAAATTAATGAAAATAATGGAATAGGTTTTTTAATTTAGGTAGGAATTCATTATAAGCGGGTACCATGTGACACGCTCTTAAGCTCCTTGATAGATTCAAATGTGAGTATGAAGTGAAAACAATGGAAGAACAAAAAGTTGGGGACACGTTTTTTGGCTCGCAGCATTTTGGGGGTAGAAGGGCATGTTGGAGCTCCGAGATGGGAGTAGGAAGATTGACAAGCACTTAATCACCCACATGGACTTGTACAAAATCAAACAACAAGTTGGTTAGTGCATAATTGGAACACTTTTGGTGTTAGGATGAACCACGGGCAAATTCGGATTCACAAAACTCACCACGGCTCGAACTTGGGGGAAGCCACCACCTTCCCCTTATAGTATACTTTGTGACTTGCCACATGACCAACACCCAAATGTCATTTTGTCTCGGGACTCCCAAGTGGGAATCTCGAAATTCTCATAGTTAAGATTTTCGTGACTTTGGGGGCCCATAACTTTGCGTGCAGACCTCCAATTGAGATGAGGTCTGAAGCAAAGTTGTAGCTCTTGTCAAAAGCTTTCCAATGGTGTGTCACATGCCACTTGCACGCAAGGAAATTAGGGCGATTCCCAACTTTTAATGGTCGGGAGTCAAATTGGCAATTTGATTCCCAGCCCTTCTTTTGGCCCTAACTTGTGTTTCAAATGTCCAAATGGGTTATGCGAACCCATTTTAAACATCTACGTTCCAAAGGCTTTTCAATGGTCTAAAAAACTTCTCAATCCATTTGGTTTTGACCCCTGCAATCACGCTCTAAAGATTTGAGAATCCACCGGGACTCTAACTCCCAAAGTGGAAGCTCCTTCGAGAGTGTGAAGGTTCATTCCCTCACACTTTCTTTCACTCCCGGGCTTCCCTCTTGGCCTGCAACCTTGCAAGCCCTTGCCTTGG
>Ga0209208_10007822_pt1 | contig 14376 bp, 10 predicted proteins | sample S1TSphfallax_3_FD_187694 | JGI IMG/M metagenome (GOLD analysis project Ga0209208, IMG submission 187694) | Host-associated microbial communities from peat moss isolated from Minnesota, USA - S1T2_Fd - Sphagnum fallax MG (SPAdes) (version 2) | ecosystem: Host-associated > Plants > Peat moss >...
CAAGCAGTTCACACCACGGATCAAATGAAGCAAAGAATGATGTCATTGCACCTGGATAGAACAACCTATTGGTAAACTAAACAGCTACTGTCCAAGCGAGCAGAGAGGATTCAGGATTTTACACCTAAGAAAGGAGGCTTACAGAAATTGAGGTATGGTCATGAACTCGTGAGCAGAGTGATGACAGTTTTGCAGGTCCGAAACAAGGCACAGACGCTTCATATAGCGACAATATTTGCCTCTGCAAAACTGCAATCAAAAGGGGCATGCACCTCTCGATTTGTCACTAATCAGGTCTTAAACATAACGTCTATCTGCAGCGTGTTGCAATGAAATCATACTCGAAAACCCGAAAAGATTCGTGACTGTGAAAGGAAAAGCACCGATAGTGGACGTCCTTGCTCGACCAGAAAAACTAAAAAAATTTGCACAGATTTCAACTAAAAGAAGAAGAAAGACATTCCTGTTCACAAGAAAATCCACAAGACGAGTATCGACCGAAGATTGGCGAACCCTGAAAGATTTCGCATATATGCCTCGCCGACTAATTTTAACGATGGTACAAATGGAGTCTGAGACATACCGGCTAAAATTAAGTGACAAGACGCGACCGCAAAGCTCAAGAGATTCGGTAGTCTTCAGGTTCTTCGTTCGTGTCTTGCGCCACGTTAGAAAATGAATGAGGTTCAAACCTTTTTTTCTCCCCTGCAAACGGCAATCGAGAACAAGAAAAGAGAGGAATCGACAGTCAAAGGATAGTCACGGGGGCAACATACGCAGAGTCATGCTGAGCTCTGGAGTTATAGGGAGCGGTTCATTAAAAAAAAACTCAAGAAGGGCTTACAGATAGGTCGTGCACATGATTGTGAGAACCATGGGTTCTGCCTGCCAGCTCTTTGACATCGCTGGCAGAAATGTGCCCATGCACACATTGTCTGCCCACGTTTTAGCTACTCTAAACCCAGGCAATTTGTTAAAAACAATTCCATGCATGGGCAAAACCTATCCTAATAGCTTGTCCCTTAAAAACACATTAGAATAAAGCATGTGAGGAGCACCAATGTTTCTTATTTTTTGAAGTGGTGATCCAATTGGGTGGCACAAACATGCCCCCAAGGGCTGTTTCTATCTTCTTGAAGGGGTGGGGGCTGGATTTCCCATCAAATTCCACTTTTTCCCATCAAAATCCTTTTATTCTCATCAAGTTCCAAAAAAATTCCAATCAAATTCCTCTTGTTCTCTACAATAACCCATCAAAATCCTTTTGTTCCCATCAGGTTCCCAGAAAGTTCCCATCAAATTCTTCTTGTTCCCTTCAATAACCCATCAATATCCTTTTGTTCTCATCAAGGTCTCAAAAAAATCCCATCAAATTCTTCTTGTTCCCATCAATAACCCATCAATATCGTTTTGTTCTCATCAAGTTCCCAAACAATTCCCATCAAAATCCTTTTGTTCTCATGGCTATGGAGGATAAGCAGGGCGAGCACAGGTTAGCACTAAGGTGAACGGCGAGACTAGTGAGAGACTCGGGCAGAGTGCTAAACGGAGTGCCACAGTTCGTGGGCAGGCCGGAAGGGGAGCCACATGGCAGGCAGACGTCTGCCGGGTGCGGCGGACCAGAAAGTCCGGATTTTCTGCCTGCCAGGTTTTGTGGAAGATCTGCTTCTCGCGGGGCAGTCTGCCGCGATGCTTCCTTTATGTGCGCGACCCATCTATGGTTAGTGTTGGAGGTTCTGCAGTGCATGGATCACGAAGAGCTTAGCCATCTAAGTGAACACATGCATTTCCGCAATACCGACGGAGCCAGAACGTGTACGCGTAAGGAAGGAGACGCAGAATGAAGGAATAGGTACACGTCTTATGAAGGAGAGGAAGAAAGAAAGGAAACGCACGCGAATGAATCAAAGGTCATTTCCTTTCGCCTTCTGTGGGCCTACTTTCTTTGATCTTAAAGTACTTGGCCAGATTTTCTTAGTCCATCTTGAGGCCGCTTTAAATCCAGGAAGATAGCCTCTTGAAATTATGGAGCTGCTTACACCTGCTTAATAGGCATAAGTGCCGGAAAACATTAAACAGGCCAAAGGAAATGAATGCAGTCAGTACAAAAGTGCCTGTTGCCCCTGCAAGCTGTCTCCAGCTCCTAAAGGACAGGCGAATGTTTTGGAGCCTCATACTTTACACTAGGTAAGGCCTTGGCATTGGGGCCTTTCCGAGCACGTAATGTCAGCCATTCTCACTTAAAGACAAAAAAGATCTCGAAGTCATTTAGTGTCAGTAGTTGGTGGATGCATTACTGCATTGAATCTTTCTTCAGCAAAGGGCTGGCTCACGAGGGCTTTACCCTACACCAATTGACCGCACTTAATTGTGTGAATCCTCAAAGTACATTTTGTGTGTGTATTTGTAATAGTAATCTGATGGTTTTGTAAAAATTTGTTGAAGTATGGGACTTGTTGTTATGGGATGCATGTGTCTCCAAGTCCATCAAATGCCATATGAATATATCAAATAACCCATCTCCAAGAGATCTAGAGGGATCTAGAATCCCCACAAGTCCACTAAATTATATTAAAGGCATAGTGGAATTTGCTCCACATTGGAGTGTAGTTTTGGGCAAAGTAATGTATGCCCCTTGTTGAGTGATCTGTGAATGTCATTTACTATGTGTATGATCTGTTGCATTTTGAGCAACTGCAGTAGTGCATGAAATGCATGTGGTCATATGATTCAGGGCTTATACAACCCCAAATTTTATTGACAATGATTCTATAGTTTTTCCCTCATAGGCAAATCCAACCTTGGCCTAAGATTTCATTGGAACAACTCCACAAGGCAGAAAACTGAAGAGTCCAATATCCTACACAAGTGGTGGAAAGATACTACATCAAGTTTTGGAAACAAATTTTCCTAAAAAATGGCGCTCAATAACCAATTGAACTTTTGTTTAGTCTTTGTCCAAACCAATGTTGTGCCTGTAATTGTCAATAACTTTATATACATATAAATCCTATGAAAGTGTAAATCATACACAACACTTGTAATTAATGTTTGGGAGATATAAGTGTAAAGTGTACATATTAGATGATATATACCCTTAGTGTCTATACACTACACCTAAATTTGCAATCCAAATTAATTACTTATCAGTGCGTCTCAAAGCTCTTAGTTTCTTTTGTTGCAAGGGGTCACTTTGATTTGGCCCCTCTTTTAAAAAATTCTATTACTTGTAATATTCCCTAGATAAAAGATTTACTATTATTCCAGTACTGTAAAAGAGCTTTCCTCTAGCCCACTTATATATAATACAAGCCCATGCTTTTGGACAAAGGTTATGGGGGCAAAAATGGTGCTCTCAGAGCATATCTTGGGTGCATATTCTTTGGTGCATCATGGGCAGTGATGTTTTTTTGGAAAAAAATCAACAAAAGAAAACACTTTCTTTTTAAGGGAATATTTTGTTGCAAATTTCTTATTTTGAAAAACAATTCGTCAATAAACAGCCATAAATTGGTTGTTTGAGGAAAATGTAGGCACACTCACTCATAACTATTGATTGCAATTTTTAAGAGGTTTTTGAAAAGTTATCCCCAGAACAATCTAAAATTGTGTGGGAATTCTTTCCACCCTACCTACATCAGGAATTTCTTTTTAAAACATTATTCATGGGTGCATGTTGCCCCACCTTATTGCATGAGCAAAATTTCCGTTCCTACCTTTTCGCATGAGCTTAAGTGCTTATAACAATTCATATTAATTAGTTCAATTAGTCATGGTGCATCCCAAAGCTTTAGTTATTTCATTAATTTTGCAATAAGCCACTTTAATTGGCCCATCACCTAAATAAATTCCGAAAAAAACACAACCCCCCACCACCTCCCTGCAAAATAAAGTTGTATGCATTTACATTGTCTTACACAGCTATGTAAAATTGTGCAAGTGTATTTGTTTTACATTTCCACTTGCACCATTTTACAAAACATAAAAATGGTTTATATGGTTTAAAAATTATGCTTACATGTCTCAGTTTATATGTTTACCCTTATGTAAGTGGGTGGCCTTATACCCTTACACACAATATATAAAAAGTCCATTATGTCATTTAGACTTACATGAAGTCTAGGTCCTAATCCATATTCACGAACAACACTGATCCAAACCAAAGACCAGAATTATTGTGGGCATACCTATGGCTTTTATTATTTTTAAAAATCATTCATGGTCTCCATGGGTATGGCTCTTTTCTACTTTGGAAAATATATATATATGGAGCCAAATAGTTCATTTGCACTTTGTTTACTATAGGGATTCAGAAGACCTATTTCATAAATTATGCCTCTATTAAGAATATGATTCAGAATAACCATTTATCTAGAGAACTAAAATTTTCTTCAACAATTCAATAGTTCAATAATATTTTCTTCAATAATTCCAAAAAACATTCTTTCAGAGGTCACTGTTTTTTCCTTTCAATATTGTGGTTTTGAAACTCTGGTGAATTTTTCCATGTTTTGGGCACTTTTTCTCCAGTTTACACTAAAGATTGAAAATCTAAAAAAAAATCCACATTTGTTTTGTAGCCACAATTGAAGAATGTGCCCCCAAACTTGTTCACTGGTGGTCTTACCTACACAACTGGTTACTGGAGATAGGGTTTTCTGCCGGCAAATTAAAATTGCTTTTCATAGAGAGGTTACCAAAGCCAATTGCACAACCAATTGGTGTGCAGCCCATGATTCAAAAGATAGTATTAACAAGAGTATTCAAGATTACAAATTATGGATCATGCCATATGACCATGCCTATGATGCATAATCCATAATCTTGCCAATTCAAGTTCCCATAATCCATCCCTTACCAAAAATGTAAAAAATGCAATATATACCACTAATTGGAGCCTTTTTGGTTCACTGCTTGCGTCTCAAGGAATGACCATTGGGAACACATCAAAGCAAAGAGGCTCTTGGGGAACCGGATCTTATAAGGACCTTCCTCCACCAGACCACGGATGGGAGGTAACTTCAAATGTGGTTGTCATTTTGCCCTAGGCCTGACTTTCTACCTGGTTAATGTTCAACTCTGTGCTTTAATTACAGAGTCATCAACAATCATCTGAGTTCTTGGCATCAGGGTTTTCTTTCAGGAGCTTTTGTTTGGAGCCAAAAGGGGCTATCACCCTTGGAAGATGTAGAGAAAGTGGCAATCATCTTTGGCAAGATTTAGGCAAATCTGGCTACTAGATATGAAGTTTTGTTAAAAAATCATCCTTCTATATTTTTGGTTACACAGTGAAAACCAACCATTGAAATCTGCCAACTTATGTTATTTGTTTGCTCACTTCTGGCAATTAAAAACCTCCAAAATCAGTTCATTTCAGAATTTAGAATTTCTCTTTTTGGCGAAATTTCGCCAGCAGGAAAAGGCCTGCTCAATGTCCATGCCCCCAATGTAATGGCTTCAGGAATTCAGTAAAATGTGTTTTCAAAACCCGGCACTCATTCTTGCAATTTTGGTTCCTTTCCCAAATGATTCCAACATATTATTCTCAAAATCAAACTTCCTCTTTCTTTTGAAGAGTATATGTGCATAAAAATTAATCCCACTATTATTCCTACTTTTTATGATTGTTTGGACTGTGTTTCTACCTCCTTACACTACAGAGCTTACTCTGCACTTCAACTATAGAACTATAAGTTTGTTTTTGATGGGCATACTTAAACAATCAGCTATTTCAATTTCCATGGCATATATAATGACTTCAGAAATTGAGTACAATGTGATTTCAAATCCCAATACTAATTCTGGTTTTCTTAAGTGATTTGACGAGTAGTGGTTGTAATTGTCTAATTATTTCTAAAACTTCAACTACTCAATGACAAATGTCCCCCCAGCCTCCCCCCCACTGCACCCCCTCATTGCCTGGAAAAAATGCCTAACTACAACAAAAGCCACTAGAGGCCCAGGGGCCCTCCTTTGTGGGAGGAGGCATGACTTCAGTCAGTAGAAGATTTTTTTATGAAACACTTACCCTTTACCCAAATAGCATAATACATATGTTACTGGCAAGAGCTATTCAAAAGAAATCTTTGTGGTGTAGCCTAAGTGGCAATCATTCATTGGAAGTTTTAGCCAAATATTTTTCTACTAGATACATATGAAAGAAAAATAAATTTAAACATCCTTCCATGATAATGTTTGGTGACCTACTTGAACCATGAATAGAAATCCAATGATTTTCCTTCAATTTTTTCTCAAATGTTGGCAATTGAAAATCTCAAAAAAAGACTTGATTTTACCACTTTCATATTTTAATTCACTTATAGGTTATATATAGCAGCATGTTTCTGGCTGGCTATATTGGGTTTCAACAGTTTCATTATCTAAAGATAAAGAAAAGCAATTTGATCTCAAATGGTAGTGTCTAAACCATTGTTGTCTGGTTTAGGGAGAAATGATTCCCACAAAAAAAATTAATTGATGAAATATCGGTTTGTCATTCCAGCAATGGAACCTTGAATGCCATTCCTGATCAGGTTCCTCAAACTTGACCCTATTTGGAAATCGGGTCCAATTACCGACTATACAGCTCAAGATTGAAGGTTGTGCAATTGTAGTGTTATATATACTATAAAGCATTAAATTGGCCCCCATCTAAAAATATACAACCTGAATTAGGACCTCTCCAAAAAGGTTCAACTTGACTCCTTCAAACACTGAAACCTAGGCAATGTTTGAGTTTTCCGACAGGAGGTTTTTGGTAGTGGGTTCTGATTTAGGTTCACGAGGCTGCTTGTCCTGACATTGCCCAGAACCTATCACTAATAATTGTGCCCATCAGGTATCTAAAGTTGTGTACAACAAATCAGTGGAAACTGGCCTGCATTTGCCCAGCCATCATTATCTTTGCGCAAATTACTCCCCCTGCAAACCTGCAAAGTTTGAGGCTCACCAGTTCCTACAAGGACAGAGCTGTTGCAAAATATTGTCATGTCGGGTTAAGCGAATGGCTCCTTGGTTACCAGTTCTTTTGTCTGCCATGCCCTCCTTCCGTGTTTCACACTCACAAAGCTCCCAGCATTTTTTCTTTTATTCTCAGGACACAATGGCAGACCTGACCATTTAAGCTGTTGGCACCCCCAAGTCAAGCTCAATGGCTTTTTCAAATACTTCTTATATGTTGAATGCTTGGAGTGCTTCAATTTATATTTTTCATAATTTAGAAAAGACAACAAACAATATGGGACAAACTTTTGGGAAGAAGAAACATTCTCATATCCCCAAAACATTAGAGCCTTTTAGTTCATACAACATTATTCCTAAGTAAATATGTAATACACATTAATGAAATAAATAAATAAATAAGGAGGTAAGTAAATAGGTATGTAAATTAGTAATAGTTAATATCTAGTTATATAATTGTAACTAATAATTGCAACCATATTATAAATCTTTGAGTTATACAATATATCAATATAATTATAATGAACTATATTGTTGATTAATAATTACAAGCATACTATAACTAATTCTTTACAAATTTTACCTAATTCATTTTATATTATAAACAAAGTAGTTGCAATAATTAATATTTAATTACTTAGTTACACATTAATTGTTTTATTTTAGATAAATAATTATGTAATTAATTAATAACTTATTGTAGGTATGATTGTAGGGTGAAAGCATGATTGAGTGCACCAAAGTATTATCCCAAATAATAATTTTCCATATGTCTTTCACAAAATACTCCACACCAAGATTATATAAAAATCTAATAGAATTTGAATGATAAAATCATAATCTACATGAAATCAACCTTTTAATTTGAAAGTGTTTTAAATTTAGATATTATCACCTTGTACTTTGATTATACTTTGGCGATAACACCATATGTCATGGCAAACAACTTAATGCAACACATGGAAATAGTACCACCAAATGTCGATTTTCTTAAAAAATGAAAAATTTCCACAATCTCAAAACATCCATATGTATTCAAACACATAAAAGTTGGGGTTTTCAACATCATAGTAATTTGTGATAATTCATTAAAAATCAAAATTTAAAGAAATTATCCATTGGAAGGAGTACATAAAAAATCAATACTTTGAATTAAATGTTTGAAGATGAAATGTTCTTACAACTATATTCCGTGAAGGAATTATGTTGGATTATTGAAAAAATCAAATCCATTATTTGAACTAAATATTTTCAATTCAAAAACGTAAAGGGCTAATTTCTTCAAAAATTTCTTGTGTCTTGACATTTACACCAAATTAGTTCAAAATTTGTGATGCCTTGGGTCATCATCTTAAAAAAAATTAGCTTTGAATTCATTGAAATTAAGTGCATAACTACAGTTGACAATTTAATAACTTGAAAAACTTTCAAATAACTTTGTTGAGAGCTCCAAAATGAGTATTCATTTAGGTAAACCAATGCAAATTTCATTGGAAATCCATGCTAATATGGTAATAAATAACGTTAAACCTTAACACATGTTTTTAACATCATAATCATTCAATTTGAAAGCAAGGTTTCATTGGTATTATCACCTTCGTAGCATTGTAAGTACATCCATAAATTGTACACTCAATCACATTTTTCACCTTGTAGGTATCTATTAAACCTAAGTGTTGTTAACTTTAATTATACCTAGGTAAATAATAGGAATTATAAGTTACAATATGTAGTAGATATATTCAAAACTAAATCATTTAGCCTACGTACATAGGGTAGGGTATTAACTAACATAAGGTATGGATAGGGTATAGGTAGGGTAGGGTACTTAGGGTAGTGTAGAGTATTTAGGTATTTAACCCGCATTCACTATAGCTTACAAATATAAAATATGGTAAATACATAGGATACAATATTTAAATTAGCATGAGATATGCATAGGGTATATAAGGTAGCGTAAAATATACATATATGGTATGTAATTTATGGTATTTAAGGTATGGTATAAGTAAATTAGGGTAGGGTAGGGCAATATATTTAGGTATTTATGGTACTCACTTAACCTACATATGTAAGGCTAGGGTATAGGAAAGGCATAAGTAGGTTGGGTCCTAGCTAGGGTATGTGTAAGGTACAAAGGGTATATTGCATAGGTAAGGTATGTAGAGGGTATGTGCAGACATAAATTAGGTGTGTATAACATAAATATGTATAAACTAGGTACATATAAGGTAGGTTATACTTAAGTTAACTATGTGTAATTAGGTAAGTTTAGCCTACTTTAACATAAATATAAATCATTATGTTCCTAAATAGATACATAAAAAATTGCATACCAGTACTTAACCTTGGTACAAGCTATGATATACTTAGCCTATGTATAGAATATGATATACTTAACCTAGTTATGGGTTACAATAGACATATGTTAGGTACATATTATCCTACTATACCTAGCCTAAGTATAATTTAATTATATCTAACTAGGTCATACCCACATTAAGTTAATGAAACACAACCTAAATATAATTAGTTTAGCCTAGGTAAATTTCTACCTATACTTATTTATTATTCATTTCTATGTACGTACCTAGTGGTTACAAACTTAAATATAAACATGTGGCATTTAAACATTAACTACCCAAGCTAGGCCATGTGGCATTTAAATTACATGGTGGTTACTTGTAAGGTGATTAACGTTGTGCACAATGATTGGAATGATCACTTGGAAAAACCAAATGAAAGTATGATTGGGTGGACCAACTAGGAACACCTTGAAAGGATAACCAAGGAATAAAAATTGGTCAAATAATATTCTTGGGCCCTTTTCTTTAAATGTTTTCATAATTATAATTATTTTTTCTCATGTTTATTTATTGCATGCCAAAGTATATGGCTTGAAGTTTCCATTACAATACAAAAAGGTGGAAATCATTACAAATTTGTATTCCTTCACTACAAAAAATCATGGTTTATTTTATTAGAAAACTAAACAAAAAACCAATCATTTTGACATTTGGTCAATTTGACTACTTAGTTATATTGGACAAGTTGATTTGAAAATGTCCAACTTGATTAATGGTTTTTTTGACTAACCATAAAATGGTCATTTGACTAATCAAATCGGATAAAAATTTGGGCAGCCCAAAAGAAATTAATTTAAAAAAAGTTCAATTTGTAAATATAAAAATGTAAAAAATAAATAAATAGTAAATATTTATTTACCCACCCACCCATGACCTACCTACCCACCATGGCCTCCTACCTACTTATCCATAACCCACCTATGTATTATACATTTACACACATGTACAAGGCATATATAAAAATATTCATACTCCACATAATATATGTTGGTAAAAGGAATTGAACCTTGGTTTTCAAACCACCCTACCACTTTGTAAAACATTATGATGACAAATGGATTTAACATGTATCTTTGAACTTCCATGAAAGTTTTTGTTAATGTGTATAACAACATTTGAATTTGAATTTTTTTCATAAGTAGGTTAGTAGGTACCTAAATAGCTAGATAGGTAGGTACACATGCCTGCCTACCTATCTTTTTTAATGTTCATACCTATTTATGTAAACTATAAGTAGGTATGTACGTAGATACTAGGTAGGTAGATAGATAAATAAAATATAGGTAGATAAGTAGATAAATATGTAACTTTGGTATATAGTAAATAAATAATAAAAGACAAGTAGGACATAGGTAGGCAAATGGTAGGTAAGTAGGTAGGTAGTTAGTTAGGTAGGACATAAGTAAGTAGGTAGCTTAATACGCATAACAAATAGGCTAACTAACCAAATTAATATAGCCAATTTGACTAAGCATGGCCATTTTATATGGCTGATTTGACTAGGCCATGGGCATTTGGATGGACCATTTAAAAATTTGTTTTTCTTGATTAAATGTACGATTTAACATTTGGTCAAAATAGTCATTTCAATAAAAAAACGAACCAAAAGAACCATGTGTCTTCATGCCCCATGCCTTTAGTCAAAATGAATATCCTTTTGGTCAATGTGAACATTTTAATCAAGTTGAACCTTTTGAAAAACCATGATTTCTTATACTGTTTATTAATGTGCACCCTTCAAGAATCAAGTTTTTAAACTTTGAATATATCATAACAAAATTATACCTACTCAAATAATTATTCAATAAAAATATCCAATGGGATACCATTTAAAGTATTAAAAAAAATTATATCCACAAAAAAAACCCCAAACCTTGTTTGAAAATGTTCATAACCAAAAAATTTAAGGAACATAATCATTATTATTTTCTTGAAACTTTGTGTCAATGTAATGAATAGGGAAAAAAAAGTTCAAAATATCTTTTGCATTGTTGAAATTTCAAAATCTATCCAACTTAATTAATGTATTCAACAAAAGTTTTTACTAAAAACCTTTTTTTATGTGTTTCCTATATTTTTCCAAAGTTTGATGGGCCTTGAAAAATTAAAGTGTGATGTTCCTTGTGGTACCACCTAATCATACTTTCACCCAACCACCCAAATGGTTTGAAAAGATGAAGTGGAAAATTTTCAACCATGCCCAGAAACATTTCGGGCAAAAAATTCTTAAACCATCATCACCTCTTGTTACATGACCACTTTGGTGAATTTTTAGTGGGACTTGCCCACTCAACAAAATCATTAGTGGTTCATGTCATGTGAAGACCACCCAAAGTTGAATTGGGTGGTTTGTTGTGGTGATTTATCCACACATTTTGTAGTAATGTATTTAAAAAACAAATCTTACAAAAGGATTTTTATAGGATCCATGCATTGTATTCATCTACAAAGTTTTAACCTACATTGTAATCAAAATGGTACTCATTGATGATGAACAATTAGTCTTCAAGAATTTGTAACAAGCACCCATGATTGTTGTCATGTGCCAATTCAACAAAGAGGACAATTTTCACCAACAAATGACATCACCAATAATTGTAGTCAATGTAATGACTATTGCTACTAACAACATTCCAAGTAAACCTTGAATTGCATTCCTTACACCCACTCGTTGTCCAAATGTTTCTATAATCTACATTACACAAACTCAATACAAGTGAATTAAATTATAAAGAAGCAATGCAAAAAGATGAAACATAACTTTGAAATTCAAAAAGAAAAATGATGAAAGAATTTGATATTATAGATGTCATGAATCTCAATGGTGATAATGCTTGAACATCATGTCCATCTTGAAAAAGTAGAGAGAAAACGAAAGTTGTAAATTCATCAAAATCTTTGAAAATTAGAACAAACACTACACCAATATGCGTCTAGTTCACCCTATGTTTCATTAAATTTTGAGTGAAATTGAACAAATTTACCATGGTGAAAGTGGGTAATCCCTTAATAATTGAGGACAAGTTGTTACGGAGAAGTGAATTCATTAGTAGTTAAATCATTAATAGATAAATCATCAATAATTAATTTACTAATAATTAATTACAAACATAGGCTAGGCATCTAGGAACTTTCACTAGGCTACCTAGCTTAAGCTAGGAACTTGGTGCACCTAAACACCTTGCCCACCAACGTAGGGTGCAAGTGCAAAGGTTTGAACCCTTCACCTCCTTTCACCTCTATGTTGAAAGAACAAATTTTTAACCATTGAACCACTATTTTAAAGACCACTTAATTACATTAAAAAATTTGAAAATATATTAAGCAACAAGAATTGCAAATCAAACTGTATCAATAAAGAGAGACTACACCCACAGAACTTCCCATCTATTATGCTAGAACTTCCAAGTCTAGATATTTCATTGTTTACATTGGCCTCACTTGTGAATTCCTTAGGTACACATGAAAGAATTATCCAAAATTGCAAATATCATCAACCTTGACTACAGATTTTGTATAGTTCAAGTTTAGATGCCTTTCTTGATGTTGGAATTATTTGATGCCAATGTGAATTCTTTCTCCAAGCTTCGAAGGATGCAATGCTTGATTCAAGGCACAATGCCTCTACATTTTGATGAGCAACACCACAATGTACATCTCACCAATGGCCAAGAAATGCTGAGCTCTGCAATGTCTGCACCAGCTAAAGACAAGTTTAAACCTCTGGCAAAGCAACCTGATGGCATGGCAAAGCAACCTGATGGCATGAAAGAGAATGGCTATGTACGGGAATGGGAATCTGGGCAAAGGATGTGCAAGGAGCTACAACAAGTCACACAACACTGTGAGTGCAATGGCTGCTAACAACTGTACATGATGGATCTACAATGTGCTTGTGCCAACCAGAAATTGTGAAGTGGTTGTAGAACACTAGAGATTAAGGATGGAGATTGGATAACAACTGATTGAAAATGTATGTTGTCTCTGCTTGTTCATCCTACTAGAGTTTGACCATGGCTCAAGTTTTGAACAAGGATTTCTTTGCATAACCTGCAACCAAGCTCATTTCCTCACCCTCATAAAAAGTCTGGTTGTGCATGTATCTCTTGCTTTGATTCTAGGAAACCATGCTTCAAATCATCAGCAATAATTCCTGAATCTTGAGATACAGGCTGGGTGATGATCTAGAAATCCTGAATTGCCAGATCTGGGGTGGTTGCAGATCTTATACTTGAAGTGTGACGAACCCTAGTACTCTTCAAGTATTTTTGATGGGGAGACCGGCTGGCTACCTGACACATGCTACAACTAGGGGAGTTTTGAACTCCCCAAACTGGTCACTACAGTGCATTAGCTTGACAAGATGTACATTAGGATAAGCAAACTACATATCACTGAGGGATCTGTCTGTGTTGTTCATGTTGTGCACACCTGCAGGAAAGCCTAGGGTCTGAGGGACATCTAGAGACATGTATAACTTGGAATCAACAACTTCACTTGCATAACAATTACCGTCCTTCACCAAGAAAAATTCTGGAACATTCAAAATGGGGTTGCCAAAGCCCCCTTTTTTTTCTTTAATGATTGGGTTACTTTATTTTACTTTAAAAAATCAGTTGTTATTATGTTGTTAGAAATGTAGGTTTTTAGGTAGGATCCAGATAGGATTTTAGGTTTAGGTTTTAAAACCTTAAAACCTGAAATCAATAGGTCATATGAAGCTTAGAACTATCAAATCAGGGAATTAGCCCAGTCTATAAAACTTCACCTGAACATGAAACCAACGGGTTTCACTTTAAATTTTTTTTTATTAAACTCGGAACCAATGGGTCATGCATTTCAAAAATAAATCTATTACTGGACCGAAGAGTTCTTCTAAAAACTAGTGATTTTGTAAAATTGCAAATAGCTCCACAGCAAGCTCGGGCCTAGTAATGACCTTGATGGCATTTGTAACTATTGGGTATGTAGGAAAAATAAATGGAGTACAAATGTATCACAACTACTCAAAAATAAGAATAGAAAGAAACGCTTAGAAAGGGAATACAAA
>Ga0209208_10007823_pt1 | contig 14375 bp, 6 predicted proteins | sample S1TSphfallax_3_FD_187694 | JGI IMG/M metagenome (GOLD analysis project Ga0209208, IMG submission 187694) | Host-associated microbial communities from peat moss isolated from Minnesota, USA - S1T2_Fd - Sphagnum fallax MG (SPAdes) (version 2) | ecosystem: Host-associated > Plants > Peat moss >...
AGGACTCATGGATGCATTGGAGAGTGATCTCTTGGACAAAGAAAATCTGGCTCTTCTTAATCCATATCTGGTGGGTCTTTGATCTATTTTATTTCATTGCCCATGTTTTGTTTTCTCAGCTTGAGAGGGGGAAATTGAAGCTAAAACCTGCTATTTGATGTTCTTGTGGTTTTCAGCCAAACTTGAGTGGAGTGTGGATGTATCAGCGAGCTATGTCTGTGCGGCTTGACATCGATCCATCTCCAGATTTCATCAACAACCTGCTTTCAATTAACTTCCAGTGTATGGAGGTGAGTCAAAACAAGTCTTAACTGTTCCTATTTTTATTACAGATATGGGTATCAATGTGAACACCCTTCGATTTTTTGCTTGTGTTTGTACTTTTGTTGCATTGCTCATTGCGTTGGCAGTGGGTAGTCATGGCAGCTTGTCACTACTATTTGTGATGAAGGTGATGGTCTGACACTTTGCAAGTGAGTGACCCCTCATGATAAGTTATGAGTGCACTCATTTCAGTTACCTCCAAATTGTTGTTGTTGTGGAGATTTCTTTGCAATTTCATAGTTATGCATGCTAGTATTGGTTAGTGATGTTGTGTGAAGTTCTCCTCTTGGGAAGCAACTAGTCTAAATTCTCATGTTGTGCTTTTGAAATGTTGTAGGGCAATGGGAGGTTGGGCAATTTGCGCAGGAATGGACGATGGCACTAGACCCTGGTTGGTCTGTTTGATGTTAAGTAGTAGGAATGTTGTTTGGAGTATTATTGATCATGGCAACAATGGTGCAGGTCAAGGAGCATTTAAAGGTAGCAAGAGGACCCATGAGGGCGTGGATGTGGTTGTAGCCGAATGTAGCAATCTAGGCATTACCAGGTTTTGAATATACTTATTTACATTGGAAGATGTGGGCTAAGATTGGGTTGCTGCACCAGGGACCTTGCAGGCAGAAAGGTGAACTCAATGTTATGTATGTTCAATTTTTCCCCAGTGAACCCATGTGGGCTGTTCAAATGCTTGGAATAGTTCATGTGTAATTGGACTGATGAGTGCAAGAACTTGTAACCCATTGCCATAATAATAAAATCTATCCTGGTTTTGGTGGGAGGCAAAGTAAATTGGCATGTCAAGCTTACACTACCAAATTCTTATGTAATTTTACCTTGGGTGCTTAAATTTTTGGGGTTGTAGGCAATTTATAAATGCTCCTAACTACCATTGGGTTTCAAAACTCAACTGAAGTATATATTGTGTTTATTATAAATATTAAGCAAAGCCATAAACGCTTAGGATCTACTGTGTGCAACATGAAATTGGACGACAAAAAAAATCATGCATTATCTGTAAATAAATGCATTATTTAAAACTAAAATAAAAAACTAATTGCCACATGTCATAATCGTTATGAGTAAAATCGAACGGTCCATATATACTGTAATTATTTAATAATAGAGTAAATACCATATTAAAAGCCACGTGTCATAATCCTAGTGCTTGAATCGGACGAGTAGTATTATTAGATGTCATGAAGAATTTTTAAATCAAATATCCAATATACCATGTGGTCTCTATGCATTGGTGGAAAATAATAACCAAAATAATTGTTGAATATTGGCACCACATACGTATACTCGTATTTTGTCATGAACTAGTATTTGTACGCTGAACAGTTTCTGTCGACCCCGTTGTCGCCTACAACTAAGGACGCCTGCGACTTGTCCAAGGCGACTACACAACTTTTAGTTGTAGATGTCGCCTGCGACTAGAAAACAGTCACAAGGACCAGTCAAAAAAGTCAACTTTCCTTCTAGTGAAGGTGGGGGGGAGGGGTGAAACTCATAAAACCATCAATTCTTGTGGTAAATTGACTTTCATTTGTCTTTCCTTTTTCTTGAACACTTCCATTGTTGCTACATATATGTTCACTATCCTACTTGTACAGCTACTATAATTATTTTCGAACCTATGCAAATATCATGTTAGAACTATGATTGCTTTTGTGCATTTCAGCATTGGATTTAATAAAATTGCCTTATTTTGCGTATACCACTAAAAGAGGGGTTTAGGGATGAAAGGGGGCCCAAAGACAAGGTGACTTTATGAATTTTTGTGATATATGATTGGAAATTATGTGATGAGTATTAGGCCATGGGCTTCATTGGAACAAGGGCCCATGTGATTAATGAATACCCACCCTTCACCTAGGCAAAATTACACCTAATGACATGCCTTGCTGATACACTTGGAAAATCCAAGGTCTTTCCATAGACATGGGTTATATTGTTTGCACAATGTGGGTGTTTTGTTCTTTAAAAGTGTCACCAATTTTTCCATCTTATCTAGAACTCCTTCAATTTTATAAGCTTCTGAAGTGCTTCAATGTAAAGGTCCTTCAAAATTCACCATTGAAATTTTAAGTGTGTCACTTACATGGACCAGATTGAGTCAATAATCACTTGATTCCATTATTGGAATTGTTACATACTTCTCCTCTTCGTTTCATAAATTTTTCATAGTTGTTTTGTTTTGTTTAGGGTCGCTTTTCATTTAGTCATTTTTCATATTGATTTGGCAATTGAAAATCTTTGTTACATTGTGTAAATGTCATCAAAATTGATTAAATCAGAACCACATTTGATTATGCACAATGTCATTATTGCATCATTTGCATTAATAATCAATGTGTTTTCATGACCACCATTGTGATAAGATCTGACATCTTTTAGCTATGGTCTTCACAACATGGAATAGGCCCCTCTCATGTCTTTGATATGGAGGATCATGATCAATTATCTTATACATGTAGCCCAACAAATTGATATTTATATTGTTAATCAAACACATTAACTCCAAGTTATGTTACCTGAGGGATCTTCAAGCCCAATGTTTTCTTGGGTATTTTTGTAATGATGTTGAGAATGAACCTTCAACAATTTATATACAAGCTATTAATATGGTTAATGTTGCTTAAAAAGAATGAATTACAAAGGAAAATACATTGGTGTTGCTCCAAGGATATTCTTATGTCTTGCATAGTTATGGCAGTCCCTTGAATCCATAAACAAAACATTGGTAGTTGTCCTAGTTTGAACAATTGTTTCACATTTGCAATAAATTTATGATCAACATATATATATATTCCTTTTGGTTCACAAAAAGCTTTTTGACTTTCAATATCAAAACATTTTCTAAGTTCATTTGACCATTTGACAAATTTATATAATCTTTGTGGACATTTTCTAGCTTCTTTCATTATTATTGGTTAATATCATTTGTTTTTGTAAAGTTTGGTTTTTGATAAGTGAACAAATTCAGAAAAAATTACATAATTGGGTGTATTTGGGAATTGGGGTACCAAAAAATATTACTTATTTTTAAGGGATCACAAAGGAAAAATTTGAATTTTTGTTTATTTTATGTTATTATAGGTGTAGTGAATTGTTATATGTCAATAAATAAAATGATATTTAGTTAAATTAATGAAAATAATTTAGAATAATTTAGATGTTATGTAAATGTCATTTTTAGTCTTTTACACTAATTATATAAACATCTAAACTACACTTTTTTTTAAAAGTAATAAAAAAGAACACATAAAAACATATAATTGATTGGACAATAAAAACATGTCCCTTTCTATGAAAGTACACACTCACTAAATGAACTTAATGAAAATCCAAATCATACAAAATTTCAAAATTTTGAAATTTTGAAAGAAATGGTTGGAAGGCAAAAGACTCATTTAAAAACTCATTTAGCAAAAACGTTATGTCCAATGGGTTCAAAATGTTTAGCTTTAGGTGCAAGTCACATGTGCAAGAAATAATCTTGTCAAAAATATGTTAGATAGAACTCATTGAAACTTTTTTTTTTTAATATTTTGAGATTTTTTGCATTTTTGGTTGCAAACCAAAATATTAATACACAATTATGTAGGCATGTGAAAATTATCATTGTCACATGAATTATTTAAATTGAAATATTCAAATTTTTTACTTAAATTTGTTTCAAGTAAATGCTATATGCAAAAAGTAGCCTATAGAAATCTTGGAGTCCTTTTTTCTTTTTTTGAAACCCAACCTTCAATAGGCCCAACTTGGTTCAACTATTGACATGTCTTCGTAAGCATTATGGCAATGTTTTGCCACTTAGTATGCTCCCATACATTCGTGAAACACATATTTAGTGCTATTTAAATAATGATTTGGATAAAACAACAACCATATCCACTAATTTAAGACATGAATTTTTTCTACTTCATTGATGAGTTTATATGTAAGTGGTTAAGAATCTTCCCTAGTATGGTTGCCAGTTGTTATTTGAAATTACAATTGTAATTATTAGAGTTTAATTACCTAATATGAACCATTAAACCAAGGTTTTTTTTTCCAAATTTGTCAGGTAGATGAATCTTATTAAGGTCATCTAGAAGAGGACTTCGCCTAATTTGGCTGCAAGTCATGGAGCAAAGTAGAAATTCTGGTGACATCCTTGAAGTTATGGTCTAAGTCTTGAGATTCCAACCTTTTTTACCTTGAATTGAAATATGGGGATCTTGTGCCATTTTTTCCAAAAACAACTTTGGTAGGATTTGCAGCCCCTTGTTTTTGCAGCCACTAAGTGGCAAAACTTCACCAAAAATGAAACACTCCATTAAACTAGTAATTTATTGGTTTTGAAAATAACATTTTGGGTTATATTCAATACCAAGCAAGATTAGGTACATAAAACCATCAAACTCAAAACTTGGTTGTGTGGCATTTACAAGTCTCATTGTTTAGAATATTTTGCATGAGATTCAACTTGAATAGTGCTTACTTTACACAGACCTATGCTTAGATTAATAAACAACAGAAAAGCTTATCAAAGATGTATATGGCAATTTAAAGAAAGAATTTAAAAACACATCGGAAGACAAGTTTCTTCTCTAGCTTGTAAACAAGCAGAGCTATGGAGTTTTGGGGTAATGACTCTACCCTTTTATGACAGGTTCAAACTTCCAACCTACTGGATCTAGAACTTCTCATCCAGATGCATGCACTCTTATGGAACATGCCCATCCATCGTATGCACATATAAATGCCTAGATGTCACTCGCACAGTGAGTGAAGTTTGAGCCAAAATTTTATGCCCAAAATCCTACAACAATGTGTAGTCTCTTCCATATGGGCAGAGCCAATAAATGTGAAAAAAGCATGAGAAGAGCTTAAAAGAAATAAGAAGGTGAAGGAGCCGAGTAGAGATACCTCAACCTATGGAAGTTGACCTGGACACAGTGTTTCAGCTTGCTTTGTGATGCTCCAAGTGTTTCTGGTGAGTTAGAGAGTTAGTTAAATATCATTCTTTGCTCTGACTCATCTCATTTTGTTGGCCCAGACCAGAGGGGAAGAGACTTTGTGTCCACTTAAAGACTTTGGGGTAAGTTTTTGAGGTTGAAAATTTAGACCAATGTGTGGATGACAGCTGAAAGACCTCGCTGTAAAATTTTAGGCTGCATTTTTTTTTTCCTATGGAATGAATCATTTCACCAAACCATAGTATAGTGTTCAATCATCTCTCATGATTTAGTTTCAACATGTGAATCTGCCACAAAGGATCTGAGCCATTGTGCCATGATGAGCTTCTTGTTGTATTTCTTGGGTGAATGGGCACTTACATTGGTACCCATGGCAAAAACTTAAAAACCCCAAAGTTTTGTGGGTTGTTTCTCGACATCATAAATAATAGAGTTATCTGTAAAGTAAGAAAAACACAGCACCAGAACCCTGAGTTTGGTCATACACAGGGTGAGATTCAAAGAAAACCTGCAAGAAAGGTATATTAGCATTCAATGGGGGATGAAAACTCAAAAAAAAACTATCAATTTTGGTGGTAAACTGAGTTTCATCCTGTCTTTCCTTTTCCCTGAGCGCCTCCACTGCTCATACATATATTTTCACTGCTCCTAACAGTACAACTACTATAATTAGTCTCCAACCACACTGAGATTTATTAAAATGTGTTTACTTTGCTAATACCACTAAAAGAAGGGATAGGGGGTGAAAGGAGGCCCAAACTTCGCCAAAAATAAAATAAAATAAAATAAAATCGCCAAAATTCAAAAAACTAAAATAAAAACCGCCAGATTTTCAACTAGTTCAAGTAGATAGCCAAAATATTTGTGTATATATATATACACACACACACACACACAAAAGCCTTATATATTTTGATAATTTAACCAAATTTGGTTACATGGCCACCCTTGAGGGTTAGTTAAATCACAACATTTGTGGGGCGAAAAAAAAAACCCCCCCTTCTTCCAATAATTATTATTCCCTTTTTGAAGGCCCGGGGAGGTGGGGGGCGAGGGGGGGGGCCGAGTGCACTCACCCAACTCGGCACCCAGGGCACACGACAAGAGGAAGCAAATAAGAGTACCATCTCTTCCCGTGCTGGGAAAGGGAAAATGAGCTCTCTAAGCCCTTTTTTCTGGTTCTCAATTCTTGAGACTCAACTGCCGCAAGAGCCACTCAAGAGTCATTCATATCCATGATGAGATGATCATGATCATCATTATTCATGGAGCTCAGGGATCATAACTCTGTAGGTGCACAATGTATGATGCGACGGTGTTTGCTGCTGGAGTTAGAACAGGCCGTCGAGTGAAAGAGAAGCAGCAGTAGGTGGTGGTGGTGGTGGTGGTGGTGATCATTGGCAATCTCCAACCATGCAGCAGCGCCAGTTGCAGTACTGAATCATCATGAATGCCGAAAAGTTGGGCGGCCCGCCCGGACGAGAATCAAAATTATGCAAACCCACGTTAATTGAGCGAGCTGGTATGATAGACGACCGTCGATCTTGCTAGCAGAGCTGCCCCACTCCACAATTCCCCACTTTTTTTTTTCCCCCCGATGTCGGGTATGAGGATTGTTTTACACCAGCTGCTGCCATGTTTGATCATCATCTTCGTACCCTTACATGCTGCGGTCAGACCACTACTCATGCTGGCACTTATGTTAAAGTTTCGGCCAGTACTGCTGATGCAGTTAGGAGCACAAATTCAAGTCTAAGAGCATCTCCAGCGGTGCTCAGTATGTGACCCTGCAAAACATTTTTCAGTTCCAAGTGTAGGGTTTTTTTTTCAACCCCACCTGTAAAACTAAAACTGGGACTGCAAGGGTGCGAAAACACTAAGAGCAACCCACCCGGACCAATCAAACTGTCAAGCCAATCAACAGAAGGTCTTAGTGTGGGGTGTTAGTGTGAGCGTGTACAGTGCCCTTTACCAGCCTCAGCATTCTGCCCACAAATGCAGGGCTGTACATGTTGACTTTTCTTCGTTCGAATACTCTTTCACAGGCCCCATACTGATCGTGGGTCGAGATGCTTAGACCTCCAGAGGCGCTCAGTATTTCCTTTGCACTGGAAATCTTGGATGAGGTGCAGCAGTCCAATCTAATGGATTCACTGGAAGACTGCTGTGATCCTGGAAAATAATGCACAGCTTTCATTCAGAGCCCTGGCGGAGTTCGGGAACAGTCTAATAAATAGAGTTCAGAAGGGTTTATTAACTGCTCCTTGCTTCTGATTGGGTAGATAGTTTGATTGGTTCCTGGGTGGGTTGCTATTAGTACTCTCCCACCTATTTGCAGTCCAAGTTTCAGTTTTATGGGTGGGGTTGCCAAAAAAGTAAGTAACTTGGATGTGAGAAATATGTTTGCAGGGCCACATATTGGACACCTCTGCAGATCCTCAGTTCCAACTTCCTTCAGGACTTGCAAGTTTTGTTCTCTTGTCTGCACTGTCATAATTACGGGGTTGCAGCGGCATTATAATTTGGAGCTAGGCGAAAAGCTAGCTAGGACTCGCATCATCAGTCTCTTGCAGGCTGCAGGTCGGTCGGTCATTCAGTCCGTCCGTCACACGGCCACATGAAAAAGCAAAAAAGCAATTAGCGCTTCTATAGACTGATCTTTGCACTTGTAGTGATCGCTGGCTTACATTTAACAAAAAACAAAACAAATGATTTTTAGGGTTAGTTGGCTCTACAGCTCATGTGTTCACAACAACGGGAGTAGATCGCTGGCGGCCTTAGATCGTTAAATCTAGTGTAGAGCTGTGCTTGCTACTAAAGTCGATCTTGTTGCATTAGTGTCGGTTTTTGTGACCCGGTGATGGGTGGATAAAAGATTGGTCGAGCCCCATTGCGGAAGTGACAGAGAAGTCACTGACGATCTTTCGTGGACAGGACGTAATTCGGACACTAACTAGCTAGCTAGTGCTGTAATGTTCTGGTTCCGTTTGAATGTCGCTCCAAAAGCTGGTAGGTGAGGAGTGGTTGTGTAATTTTGTTCCTCCTCCAGGGATCTCCAACGAGTGTGACCCACTCTTTTGCGCGCGCCAGCTTTACTACCACCACTTTTCTCTACCGCGGGTTTGATGTCGACAGCTCATGATCCCAAGAGGTCAAGAACTTTCCCGTTTTTGTCTACCCACCCAAACGCCCGATGCAGCATAAGACCAGTTGACCTCAAGCAATTGAGTTGTCTGTTCGGAGTTGTTGTTGTTGTGGAGTCCCGACGTATTGAGACGCGCCGCGAGTCGCTAACTAAAAACTGCCTAATTGGGAGCTGGAAGTCTGCACAATAGCCTTCTATAGCTGCAGTTCCGGAGCTTCTGCGGGTGAGAGGAACACGTCTACGTCTTATAGGACTTGGAGGACATCTAGCAGATCAGGCATTGTCGAACAAATCGTCATGGCGAGTTGGGCGGGAATGTTTTGTCTCAATGGGGGGGCGGCGGTGACTGTGATGGCTCTGCTGCTTGTGCTCTTTTCCACATTGCAATCGACTCAAGTATACGCACAACAACCTGGGGGAGTCTCCGTGGGCTATTACCAGAGCAATGGTCTTTGTAACGCGGACATCGAGGGTATCGTCTTGAACACTGTACAGACAGCTGCGCAGACCGATCCGACAATCCCTGCCGGTCTTCTACGTCTCCTATTCCATGATTGTTGGGTGCAGGTAAGGAAGCCTTTCGCACTAGCTCTGCTCTGGACTGTCTTGAATCTCTGCTGGAATCTTGGATTTTCAATGTCGACCTGGCCCGGAGGAGAGGTCAAAGATCATGAGCAATTCGTGATTTGCAAACGCTCTCGCAGCTAGAAATCAAAAGACAATTGCAAGCTTTTCCCCGTTGGCCACTAGGGATCTATGTAATAGCTGCTTCCGCTTCTTAACAAAACAGTTCTTTTGTCCATCGACTCCTCAATCAGTTAATCGTCAGATAGTCGAGATCTGCACTATCCAAATTGGATTCAGATTCTTCAATTTCTTCCCCAACAACTTCAGAATTGCAGTTGTTCTCCCACTTGCGAATCCAGAGAGTTTTGCAATTGATCATCAATTAATGTTGTTGCCGGGTGGCTATTGCCGAGCTCGCTTGAGATATGTATATATATAGGCCGGGTGTTGTGCAAGCAGAAGTGGCATGTCTGTTGCAAGCTTCCCGATTGCTGATCCCAGCAGGATCCTTGGCAGAACAAGCCACCTGGGATGCTTCCAACGCTTTTTCGATATTGTCCCAAGCGTGAATGCACTAGGCCTGATCTCTTTGATCTGTATAAAGCTTTGATGGTTCACACATTTAGTCTGGATATCCTGCTAAAACGATATTCAATCGTGGACGGCATTCCGGTTTCATGAATGCAGGGATGCGATGGCTCAGTACTGATTGACCCCACCGCAAGTAATCAAAATCCGGAGAAGCTGGCAACACCCAATCTGACCCTGAGAGGGTTTAACATCATCGATCAAGCTAAAACTGCACTTGAGGAGGTTTGTCCAAAAACCGTGTCGTGCGCCGACATTGTTGCTCTTGCTGCTTGGGACTCCGTCACTCTGGTAAGAATTGCAGTCTTAAGCTTTGTAGTCAAGAATCCTAAAATCAAGAATCCAATCAACAATCTTGTGATATTGTTGGGTCCATATTGAGAGTTCTATCTACTGGCTACGAGAGAGAGAGAGAGAGAGAGAGAGCTTGGAGCTCGAGCATCTGCTAAAATAGCAGAAAAAGTTTGCTTGCAGTCAGGATTGAGCAGTGGAGGCTTGCCGATGGATATGCCAACAGGACGGCTTGACGGGCGCGTGTCAAGCGGTACCGAGGCCGCTGCAGTACTTGTATCTTCACAATCCACTGCTGCAGAATTGACTCAACAGTTTGAGCAGCAGGGATTTTCTCAAGACGAGATGATCACTCTCTCAGGTATAATTTAATTAACGGTGAAATCCCTGATCATCAGCTTGTTCTCTGAAATTATAGGACTTCTGCATCTAGACTTTCTTTTGCCAAAGAAAAATGCTGATGGATTTTCCTTACTAATAATGATCGGCTACTTCTGTTTACTCGGCGGGGGGGGACGCACTAGGTGCACACACTATTGGTCGTGCCCATTGCAGCGAAATCATACCCAGGTTGTACAATTTCCCGGGCTCTGCAAACGGAGTGGATCCATCGCTAGATCCCACCTACGCAGCTCAACTACAAGGAGAATGCCCCGAGAACCCAGAACCAAGCACGACGGTGGAACTGGACCCGATCACGCCCTTCATCGTGGACAACAACTATTACACAAACGGGATGGACAATAGAGCGCTATTGTTATCAGACAATGCCATCTTCCAAGACTTCCAGACCGAGTTCAGCTCCATGCTCAACTCCGACGATAATCTCCTTTGGCAACAGAAATTCGCCGACGCGTTGCTCCATATGTCCACTCTCAATCTCAAATCCGGCAAAGATGGAGAAATTCGCGTCAATTGCAGAGTGGTAAACGGCGTCAAGTGATTGGAATATCATGATTCAATTTCCGTTCTCGCCAAGCTCCTGCTGCTGCTGCCGCCTCTGCTGGAGACTGGCCGAGAGATCTGCAGCTGCTGCAGCGAAATCTCAGCTCATAGACTCGCTGCTGCAGCTGCAGATCTCTGCTGATCTTTTGCAACTGGTCTACTCAAATAGAGAGAGCTTCTTAATTAATTAGTTTCCAAAATCCAATTGCAACAAAAACAATTAAATTCATTAGTGAAATTTTTTTATTTTTTTTGTATGATAAGTGGGGGAGGAAGAAACTGGAATTTGCATTCATGCTTTGCAAACTGGGTTTCTTAATTCCTTAAAATTTGATCTTTAGTTCCCATTAAAACTAATTAGGTTTAATTAATGAAGAACACAATCCATTTGAGTTAGATGTAAGTTTTTAGGTTTTTACACAAAATTTCTCTCTCTCTCTCTCTCTCTCTCTCTCTCTCTTCTATTTGTAGATAATATTACAAAATCTTTAGAATGCACCATTTATTATTAGCTCATAATTTGAGGATTAAATTGCAATTTAGCATGACTTTAGAAAATTCATTCATTTTGGTGCTTAGAGGAGCTCATCATAAGATGACTCCTTCAACAAAAAAAACAAAAGTTTGGAGTAATTCATTCAAAGGGCTTTTTTATATGGGAACAATAAAGACATTATTATGCCCAAAATTGTATTTAAATGATACAACCACTTTTAATTTTCAAGCTCCCACTAAAAATTTTCCCAATTGGCTGGATGTCACAGAAATTGACATGAGGTAATTAACTTTGATTATCTTATTTATCAACTTGATTTGTATTGCAAGAAAAACATTTGCAGTTCCAAGAGAAAGTGAAAAATAGAGAAATTAGAAAGGGACCAAACTCCTAGTTTTTTAAGTGCAAATTAAAGGGCCCACATCCCTCATATTCATGGATGATACTAGAGTCTATCTCATGGTAGGAAATAAGAGAAAGAAAGGGAATAAAAGTCCTAGTTTACTTGCTAAGGGCCATGTCCCTAGTACTCAAGGATGCTATTTAGAGATCCTAAGTTAACTACTATTAATGACACATAACATATTGGAAGTGGGGAGCTGGAGATGGTTCCATAATAGTTCAAAGCCCAAGAAGTCTAAGCCAAGTTTCCCACAACTCCAACTGATGGAGGATACATACCCATTTGAAGTGTAAGTGAGACTTGGTATCTCAAGGAACTTCAAGAGACAAGGATTGGAACTGGGTCCCCTCCTCAGGACTTGAACCACCCCCCAATATAGTTAGGTTTTAAGTAAGTGCAGTTTAGGTTGAATCCCATAGGCCAAAGTGCTAATTGGATGGATGGAAAAAGTTCAACCGAGATGAAGCCATCGGATGTAAAGAGTGAAATATTTAGCTCCTCCATATCATGGTGTACAAATAGCCCCTCACTTGTATTCAACAACACAATTGTAAATATTCACAAAGCATATCCACCCACAACCCCTATCAATATTTATCACATCCAACCTACAGAGTTAATATTATTTTCCCATCCTTGCCCATAAACATAAAAGAGAAGATGGTATAAATCTTATTGAGATTATTCAAATCTTACCACATGGGCCAATCATCATGGTGGTTAATAAAATACATTCATTTCTTTCCAGTGGCTTTTCTAGGTGGCACTGTAACTTGGGCACATATATTACAACTGCAAACTCAATTTTACACTATATGATAACTATATACTTCATTTAAAATGTAGTTTTTACATTTCATTTTATTGTAGTTTGTGGAGATACTCTTAGCAAGGGGCTTATGAGAAAGTCCCACATTATCTCAAATGAAAAATTGCACTGTTTGTCAAGTTAAAATATATTATTGCAATGAAGGGAAAACATAAAATTCAAGCCAAGATGCCATAATAGATGAGTGACAAGCTGAACCTACTGGGGGATGAAAGAAATGACAAGTAACTGACATATGGATGTAGTTTGTTCTACCCCATTCTAAATGTCAACGGGAAAGGATTGGGACTGTGCATCTATCCCTATTGCATGATTAGTGTGATTGAAACTGAAGTCTAATAGTTAGAGCATCTCCACCTGTAATCAAAACGTCACTCTGGATAATAAAATTAAATGTCTAAAGTTTAGCTGTTTTTTTATTTTTCGGCAACCCCACCAATAAAACTGTAACTAGAACTGCATATGTGTGGGGACTACTAATAGCAAAAACTACTTGGACCAATCATTATGATCGACCAATCAGAAATACTGAACCGCAGTCAGGTCCAATTGATTACACTCTTTTAGGCAGGTGCACAAACTGTGTTGCGCCTTTCACCAGCAACGGCAAGCTGCACGAATTTGGTGTGGAAAATCAATTTCCTGAGCTAAGCCAGCACATTTTGACTTTTTCACAATAAATTATACTGCCTGGAGTCACATACTGAGCACCGTTGGAGATGCTCTTAGGATATATATATATATATATATTAGTATTTTTCGTAACGGAGTTCCCCATACTACATAGGATCTTAGATAAAGCTAGATTGAACCAAGACCCACAAGAATACTATGAAGGATGAATTGTAAGTAGTCAGGTAACTGTTTTCTATTGAGTTCCAGTTCTGTAGCTAACCATGGTAGTTTAGCTCAGTTACTCTTTTTTTTTACTATCTACCTACTAGCAACCTGCTTGCAAGCAGGTTGTTAGTAGACGGTAGGTAGTAAAAACAGTTCTTACTTACTTGGTAGTTACCTATTTTCCTACCTATCCACCTACATATAAGACATATGCCAGCTTAAAGAATGGGTTATCAAGATGAAACCAGATATTAACTTCAATTGAGGTTCACCCACAACTGTGCCATAATGGGCATCCAGTGGATGGTGGGCTGGTGAGTGCTGGTTCACTCTACATTTCCAACCACCAAATGGTCAAGTATAGTTATACCAGTGTTGGCAAGTTCTTGGACTAACCCTGGATTCAGTTCCTATGATTTTCAAAGGATTGCTTCTGGTTCAATTTTTTTTTATTTTCCTTTTTTCCAATACCAAGACTCGGTTCCAGTTCTGGTTCTGGGTGACCTTCGGTTTTGGCTTCAAATTTTTAAAAATTCAGAAAAACCATTTAATTTTTTTAATTAAAAAATTACAAGAAAGTCTGGAAATTTTCGAATATAATCCAGAAAATCAAAAGAATCGAAATAATCAGAAAGATAAACTAGCTAGGTTTTTTAATTTTCAAACATAGTTTTATAAAAAAAACTTTGATAGATTATAATTATGATATGAAAAAATTTAAAACACATTGATATATATTAGTGTTTTATCCATTTGAAAGTATCAAAAATTCAATTACAATTGTGTTTTCATCATATTTTCATATATTTGAAGCAAAAGTGGGACACATACTTTTTTTTACTTGTATTTTTTAAATGTATTTAAATGTATATTAAAACATCCAATTTTTCAATATTATGTAATGAAGTCAAAGAACTTCCTTTAATTGATCATTAAAATTAGAAATATTCATGACTTCAATGTATGAAATTTTAATCTAT
>Ga0209208_10007824_pt1 | contig 14372 bp, 12 predicted proteins | sample S1TSphfallax_3_FD_187694 | JGI IMG/M metagenome (GOLD analysis project Ga0209208, IMG submission 187694) | Host-associated microbial communities from peat moss isolated from Minnesota, USA - S1T2_Fd - Sphagnum fallax MG (SPAdes) (version 2) | ecosystem: Host-associated > Plants > Peat moss >...
AAAGAAAATTCCCCAAAAAAAAATAATAATAAAAAAAATCACCCCCCCCCCCCCCCCACCCCCCCCCCTTTTTTTTTTTTTTTTTTTTTTTTTTTTTTTTTCTGCTCGCCTACACACACGAAGCCTATTCAACACTCTCTATGTACATATATTATTATATATTATTATATGATCTACTCTATTATATTATTACTATATTATATTATTATATTATTACCCTCATTACCTTGGCAGCTTTGACACTAATTATTATATTATTTTCAAAAATGTTGAAATTTTTGGGGGAAAATATTTCAAATAATAGAAAAAAATAAAAATAGAAATGGAAACATTGAATCTTTGAGAATATTTTATTTGTGGAAATGATTTTTTTAATTATTTATTTATTTATTTATTTATTTATTTGACAAATATATGTCAAAGCTCCCATGTTTGTATGGGGATGAGGGTTATAGTATTAGTGCTCTAATATTTACTAAGCATCGGGTGTTGTTGTTGAATAAGGCTTTTGTTTTTGTTGGTGTGAATTTCACATGTTAGGGCCAATTAAATTGCTGGATTTGATGATCTGAATTTTTTTTTTTTCTTTCTTTAATTCTCTTGAGTGAATTAGCAATTAAATGTGTAATAGGGTTTTAGTCCATTTTGTTGTAAGATTTTTGGAAAAATTATCAATTCGAAATGGTAGAAAAGGATCATTATTTTCAATTTTTTTAAATAAAAACTTAGGTAACTACTACCTACTTACTTGATTTTTTTATGGTGAAAAGTTTTCAAAACATCAAATGAAAGTTCTATTAATTACATCTCCCAAAAAAAATTATTTTCAAAATTAATTAAAATGAAATTTTCCATTGATATTTTGAAATTTTTCACCATATTTGAATTTTTTTTTTTTTTAACACCAAAATGAAGGTTTTTTAAAAGTTTCAAAATTTGTTGCCATTGACATGCACTAATTCTAAATCATTATATGTTTTGGGAATTATTTTTGGGAGATGTAAACAATTTTTGGAAACAAAAGGGAACTAGCAACAAATTTAAAATGTATTTGGCAAAACGTAATCATAAACTTAGAAACAAAAATTATAACCATCCAATTATTTTCACATTTTTTAAATGTATTTGGCAAAATGTAATCATAAACTTAGAAACAAAAATTATAACCATCCCATTATTTTCACATTTTTAAAATGTATTTGGCAAAACGTAATCATAAACTTAGAAACAAAAATTATAACCATCCAATTATTTTCACACTTTTAATATTTATAATTGATAACAAAAACAATGCAATAATGTTGTTGATATTCATGTTGTCTTCATTTTAAATTATGAAAATCTTTTCATCATTTTTTTTTTCAATCAAGAATAATTTGACATGTTCGAAAATTATCCATTGAATAAAATGAAACAAACAAATCACATGTTGAATAAATTAATTGAAATCAATGTTGAACGATTAAATCAAGTAAGAATCAATGGAAACACAAATCATTCAGCATTAAGCAAATGTGTGAATGCAACAAACTAAATGTATGAATCCATCGATTAAATGTTGTAAACAATTCATGTGAAATATAAATTCATTGTTGTTTTTGGGTACAAAGTCACTTTGTAAATTCAATAATGTGCAACAATTGACGCATTTAAATACACATTTTTCAAAAGTCATTTAATAATCTAGATATATATTGAACATTATAATGTTATATATGTCTCATGTTCAAAAGATTAACAAGTGGATTAATCATGCATTAGTATGAATAATAATCAAATCAAACATGGTAATAATAGTAATAAAAATGTTAAAACATCAACACAACTCATCAACCTACCCCTTTGTAGAACTTACATTGTTCATTAAAAAAAAAAAATCGCGATATTTCAAAAGGTTTAACTTGATTATAATGTTTGCATTCACCAAAAGGTATGTTCACATTAATTAAAGGCTTGGGGCATTTTTTAAAACCACGTGGTTATTTTGATTGAATAGTTTGATTGACGTGATTTTTTTAAATCAAGTGTCAATCTGGGCATCTAGTCGAAAAGAACAAAATATTAAAAAAGTCAGTCAAGATAGCCAAAGTTTAATCAAATTAGTCATAATTACCTCTAATTATGCCAAGTTCCAAAGTTTAAATTGTTTTAAGTTTTGAGTTTTAAGAATTTCAACAAATTGTTATTAATCTTCTCTCAACTACGGCTTTTAGGAATCAATTAGTGCCAAACATGAATAGTGCATATAGTATTAAAGTTTCAACTCATGGCTTAATCGTTAAGGTAGATACCTAATAAAGCTTATAGATGTGCATTACTCACTATGGCTGCTTTAGTTGTATAACAAAATGTCATGCACCTGGATAAGTGCTGCTTGATTAGTTTGACATTTCGCCTTGATGTTCTCTCCCCATCCTCTCTCATAGGAAGTGCCATCAAGGAAAACTCTGATCTGGAGCACTGATTGGTGGTGGTTCAAGCTTTCAACTGCTGCACATGCGTCCAACAAAAAAGCACACAAGGTCAAAATCGATCAGCATGCCAATATGATCTAGGCTGGTCACATACTTTCTCGTAAAGTAGACTGCCAAGATCATTGTAAGCATGCTCACCTTTGGGGTATCCACCTTCCAAGACAAAGTCCTCCTAAGTGAGAGCAGCAGCAATCGATGCTCTTAGTCATCATCCTGTTGTTGGGTATCTAACCTTCAGAATGAACAGAATTCCTACCTTGCTGGAGTTCGGCCCATGAAGCATATAAGGTGATCTCTGCATCCAGCTGAATCTTCAAGCAACAAGATCAGGAAAACATGACCTTCCAAGTGCACAAAACTGAAAGACATGCTACAATATTAATTAAACCACAACTTTGAACTTCAATGTTTTTAACCATAAGTGGAACTAGAACTTCCAAAGCACAAAACTGCATTACTTGTGCATATGGGTGCAGCTCATGTACTCCAAGTTTTATTCCAGGTGCTGCATCAGCAGATGCAAGCCAATGTTGTCGTGGGTTTTGAAAAGCTCACATATGGAGCTTGCACCATCAATGTAGGTGCTCCACAGAGCTCCACTGAGCAAGAAGCCACGCTCAGTCTACAATACCAAAAACTCTGCCAAGGCTGCTTTGCTATGCTAAAAGTACAGATGATGAATGGCTTGACCACCAAATTTAAGAGGCCTGGAAAAGCCAGGCACCCAATCAATACTAGTCAACTCACCACAACCTCTTCCTTCTCCACAATGCTACAGGCTCTCCTTTAAAGCAGAAAAAGACAATGAATGATGACTATCTGTGATTTATCTCTGAAATTGGTGATGAGACGCATCACCTTTCCCAGTGTCTCTAAATAATGGAGACTCCAAATTAAGCTATGCAAGCAAGAAGTGAAAAATATCCCGCAATGTGATGATTCCCTCCACTTGTCTGCTGCCTGCCTCAATACATATCAGACGCCGAACTCCTGCACACCAGAATTCCAAAAGTCATTCACTATGAATCAGACTGTACACCACAGTACCTTGAAATAAGAAAGTAGAGTTTTATGTCAACAATCTGACAATCACTGGGCTTCAAGTACAACTGCTCCAGAAACCTGTCAGAAACAGTTTAAAACATAAGAATCATTGCCAACTTCACAATTGCACCATTTTCTCATGGTCAAAAACTGTTTTTCTGCTGTAGCTCTTGTGCCAACTACCTGGGCAACTCACCCCATTCTGCTAGTCAACTACACAGGTAAGTAGAAAAAGTACCAGGGAGGGCCAACCGCTCGATAACATATCGAAGGGAATCAGAGCGCAGACACATCATGTACCGGCTACCACTGCTGCTGGATCCTGATCCTGTCCAATCCTGAGCAGCACCTATTTGTAGTGCCTGGCCATCCAACCCAATGAATCCCAGTCCTAGTCCCAAACCAACAATGCAGTTTTCTGGCAAAAACTACTGAGGCACAGCTCCCTCTCCCACTTCTGGGTTTGAGATAAGGCTCACAATCTGAGCAACCAAGGCATGGAGCAGAAGAAGATTCCAAAAAAGTGTGAATGCAGAGACCATCTCCACAGGTAGCATACAAAGAAATGAAATTCAGATAAAACAAGAGCATACAAACCACAATGTCATGAAAGTACCCTAAGGTCACAAGAGTCACAAGACCTGATTGATGGTCAAGTTGTTGAGCTGGGGAAGTGTATGTGTGTGGTCCCTTGCCAAAGCTGTAATGTCCCTGTGTAAAGGTGAGCACGCAAAGCCGAGCAGAAACAGTTAACAAGCAGCACTTGCTTGGGAGTCTCAACTCTGCTAACAAATCAGGTGGCAAATTTGACTAATGGGCAGACAATCCAATTTGCAACAAGCCTAGCAGTGAATGCATCCACTGACACTATGTTATAACTCATGATTCTACATCCCAGTACACTAAGTATATAGTTCAACTGGAGGGTACTCAGAAGACCCTGTTTACTACAGCCTCGTGGCAATAGATGGAGGTGAAATAGTAGGATGCGGAAGGTTAACAGAACAGCAGCCATGAGATCTACCTTGACACAGATGGTTTCCAGGAGTTCCCTGAACTTTCCCTCAAAAACCCACACTAGATCCAGCTCAAGTGAGATTGATAGAATTTACACATTGTCAAACTAGCTCTTCACATTCAGCATCAAGTCTTGAAACACTGATATACAAAGGAGCAGGAATAACATCTTCCATGCTCTCAAAAAACCTCAATTTGGAACTGCACTGTAATTTAATCTGCAAGGGCACAGATAAATGGAGTTTGGTAAAAAAGGCTTTGGACTATGTGAATGAAAGGTTTTGAACTAGCAGGAACTGGTAGCATGCCCACTCTGGTGATAGATATTTTCTGCTCATACTCCAGTACCATAGAAATCCATGATATTTCAGCATGGTCAACATAGGAGGAGAGCTACCTGCGGGCATATACGTCTTGAAACACACTGTTCTCATCAACAATAGGAAGTGCACTCACCCTAGCTGCAGAACCCCCACACCATGGATTTTAGTTTGTCCCCAGTCAATCATGTGCTTCTAATCCTTTGAGACCCAAAGTGCCGGAATGAGCTCTGAAACTGCAAAACAACAGACCTTCAAGAAGAACTGCAAGTGCATGACTGAGGTGTTCATCCTGACGAAGGATTCGAAGGGTTCTACTTCCAGGTTCTGCAATCCCAGGAACCCAAGTGCCAAGACACAATGTACCGATAGGCTGAGACAAAAGTGGAACTGAGGCTGGTACATGTCGAAAATGCCTGCAAATACCTGCACTTGACATTTGCACTATGAGATATCACTGACTGTATCCCTGTCAATTTTTAACTATGCAATGACAAATATCCATGAGATTGCAGAGACTACTCCTGAATAACACATCGAAGGTAACTGGTATTTCAGTTCCACCCAACCCAAAAACAAAACATGACAAGAATAAGTGATCACAACCCAGAGAGAGAGAGAGTCTCTCACAAAGTATCAGACCATACATTCATCATGAAGAGAAGTGAGTAGCTACAACTACTCCCCAGTGTCTTCATCAGCTCCTGACAGTCTGTGTAAATTAGTATACAACTCAAACTTCAGGAGAATTTTAAAACTCTTGTCTGAAAGCAACACAAAGATTCATTCAAGACATTGAGTAGTGCTCAGGAGGAATTGAATTCCCATTCAAGCTGCAACAGGCTTGTGAGGGTAAGCTTCATTTCTTTCATTTGAGCCTGCCCATGTGCAACTAAGCATCTAAGCCTAAGGCATAGAGAGGCCTACATAGAGGGCAGTGCTGGGGGCCTCCTGCACCCTGAACATATTCTTTAAGCACCACCAATGGCTACTTGGATGCAGTACATCCACCTTCACCACTGGAAAAATGTAGTACTGTGTGAAAAGAACTTCAGCGTGTGCTTATATATACTCTGAACTGCTTTTTCCTGAGCTTGTATTACAAGGATACACTGCTTGAGACAACAGGGAGAGAGCAGGTAATTGAATGGAACATACATTTCAGTACGCCAGAGAGGCAAGCCAGATGTAAGAGCTCAGGGACCAAGGCATGAGCTGGGTAGTGTAGAACAGGCAGTTGTGCTACATCTCGACTCAGGAGCTCATCAACCACATGCCGCAGTGTGTCATCTGGTCCCACCTGTCATCCCTCTTTCTGCTTATAAGGTTACATCTATTAAAGAAGCATAGTGTGCATGTATGTCTAGCAAAATTGCAAAAACTACTTAAGACTTCATTTCAGGAAAATCAACTCTTCTGCATGAAATACGCCTCTCCATAGCTTCTGCAGTTTTTGTTGGGGCCCACATCTTTGGCTGCCATATAAATTGGCAAGCACAATCTGGAAATGCTTGGACAGGACCCACTTATTGGAGCCTCTTGGATGTAATGCAATGGTGACACATTGAATTAACACACATCCCAAAGATGGAAAACATTATGCATCCTACAACCATGTGGCCTAAAACCTAGGTTTTCAATGGGAGAAGGAGAGAGACGTCTAAGTGAGACTTCTGATCCAGGACCCAATCAGACAATGTGAACAGTAGCAGGATAATCCACTCACAGAGACAAGAGAGTGTTGGGTCATATTAACAAGTCCCTTCTTCTCCTCCTTCCATTCTGCAATTGTATGTGTTTCCAACTCCTCTTCAGGAAACACTGCTCCATTGCTCCCTAACTGTTTTCCCTCCCCACCAACCACACTTTTCTTTCACCAAACATTCCACCCATGTCATGTATGGATATGCAGAACTTTAAAGCCTAATATACAGATGTGCATTAAAGGGTAAACTGCTGACATGACAAGAATTTGCAGATTGCAGTAAGATCAAAAAAAACAACATAGACTCCAAATGCAGATTGGTGACAATATCTGACACACAGACCTGCTGTAATATGGTGATGAAGTCAGAGGCTGTGAGCATGCCCACAAACTGCTGGGATGCTGAATCCCACAGTGGAGCTGCAGGTATTCCCTGCAAAATCCACCCACAAGCTGATGAGCAAACTCCAAATAACTTGAGGAGTCCCAACACAAGACTGAGGACCCAGACATGCATGTCTAGGTCAGGACCTGATAAAAGTGTTTATTTTTCAAGACAACTGTAGGAGCACAATGAAGAAGCCTAGTAAAATGAAATAGAACTGTCAAAATTGAGGGAACCTGTTCATAGAGTGCATGGAAGGCTTGCTTCACAGGTAAAGTCACATCCAATGCAACAACCTGGCCACAACACAGGCTATCTGTCAGACTTTAAACTTTGCCACCAAGGCGGTCACTCTAAACAAGAGACTAGACTGAACCTTGGTTGCACCTCCCTCTGCCCCTTACCCTCTAATAGATTGGACTTGACATCTCCATCATCTGGTTATCTGCATAGGAGGAACCCCAACAGAAGTGATGGAAGAGAAAGCTCATTGCACCTTGCCAGATTCTGGCAACAATTCATAGACAGGGTGGCGAAGCAGGAAGTCTGCAATGTTCTTTTTTGAGGCCTCTGCCTCTGCAGCAGTGACCACAGTGGCCCCAGATTCTGCCATCAAAGCTCTGCTAAGATGATGTTGATGATGATGTTGTTGTTGTTGTTGTTGCTGCTGCTGCTGCTGCTGCTGTTGATGATGATGATGATGGGGTTGGTGGTGATGATGCTCCTCAGCCCCTAGTCCCTGCATTACCAAATCATCCAAAAACATAGCAGGTTTAGGTGGTCTTGGCTCATGCAAACCCAGGAGATGGAATTCAAACAATGTACATATACTGGTCTGACCCAAACTTGCAGATGCCAAAACGGGGTAAAGTGATATATCAATGAGACTGTAGAGAAAACTCTACAACAACACTTGGAAGGTGACACAACAATGAGTGTGTGCTCATAACCTTACAAGAATCACTCACAAAGCATCAGACCATCATCACCTTCGAGACATAGAGTGATAGTAAAAAATTGAGTTCAAAGACACAGGTACTCACAACATGGTGGAGCATATCGTGGTCAACATCCATTGTGGCACCTAGAACAATTGCATCAGAATTAGGAGGAAGTATATGGTGGGGCTGCTTGGTGACCAGTAGCCAATTGTTAACATTGCCATTTGTGTCCACCATATGCGCCTGCTGCTCATCGTGTCTCCATTCCCCATCCACAATAAATTTGTACTGCGCCCAAAATCCCAAAATTTCAACCTTCTGTTCAACGTCAATCCTACTGAAACAATTCTACTGCTCAACAGAAAAATCAACATGTCAGTCTACTGATGCAACTTTTGAGATGGCATCCAAAAGTGTTGTTGGCTGATACCTGATGATAGCCTGGTGAAAGGCTGCATATGACCTGGAACACAGAGGACGATCCTTCAACTGGCGACAAGGGCAATGTCTCCTGCCACCTACAAAATCCACAAAAATCTGACCCACATAAATACATCAAATGGGAAACACCCCAGCTTAGTTCATTGCCATTTCCTCTTCACTAAAATTGGAGTTTCACGAGCTCAGAAAAGCTCCCTGGGATTCACTCCCAACAACAACCCTGAGACCCAACCAACACACAGAGCAGCTACTGTAAACATATCAAAATATGCAGTTCCAAAAACAGTCATTGAAGCATGACAACACTATCAATCAGACTCCACCACAGTCACTATATATCAGTCATTGAAACCTGTTCCTTCTTCTGAGACTGACCAAATTCTCATCTGCAACACTCTCTCTCTAATTCCAATTGATTCAGGAAAACAAAAAAAATCTTTTCTCTCCATCTCCGGATTGTGGCGACTGAAAGAAAGAACTGCAGATGTCACTGCTGCTATCCATCTTCACAGGATATAGGGTTTCTTATCTTCTCAGTTTCATCCAGGCATCTTTCGATGCTTTGGAATTGCTCTTGGGAATATGTTGTACAATGTCAAGACATCTTCTCACATTCTTGTGGCAATGGGTTTGTCATGTATGTGAGGCTTACATATAAGCAGACACAGCAAACAAAGAAGCGACCAAATGCCAATTGAAGGATTGAATCAAACCAGAAATTACTGGCTTGGAGTACCCAGAAACCACAACCCTACGGTTTCCCCAAAATGCCAAAAAACTAGGAATTGGACAACAGCAAAGCAGGAGGAGACAAGAAAAACCTACCTGGTGAAGTCCCCGCAAAGGTATACGCGTCGGCCACCATGAGGCCATACGAAACGAGTAGGCACCAGCAGCAGACCTGTTGTTGTTGTTGCTACTGCTGCTGTTGTTGTTGTTGTTGTTCCTCCTCCTCCTACACCTGCTGTTGCTGCTCCTGCTCCTGATGATGAGCCTTCACCGAACATCTGCATTCAACTCCACACTTTTGTCTGTCTGTCTGTCTCCTTCCTGCCCACCTCCCCACCTCCGGTACGCAAATCCCCCCCTCCTCCAGCTCCACAGCCACTCATAGACACAGTCTCCAGCACGTCTCCCACCCTCCTCCCCTCACTAACAACCCCTCTTTCACATCTCTTCTCTTCTCTAAGCTCCTTCCCACTCCCTCCCTGACCAAAACAACGACAAAACAAACAGATCTCTCTCTCTTCTCTCTCTCTCTCGCTTGCTCGCTCTCTTGTACTGCGTGTCCTGAACTCCACAGGTCACGGCATGCTTGGATTTTTTTTTTGTAAAATAGAAGAATGTCCAGAGAATTGCTGATCTGCCGACCAGCGCATGCAGACGGTGAAATTGGGAGCGATGATCATCTGCAGTCGAGGAGCAGCAAACAAAATTTACGCGAAAAAAACGCAAAAACGCAGCAAGCGCAACGCGAGCGCCAAGCCCTAATATCTGTCCCCCATCCTTCCGACAGGATGCCTCCCCTAGACCCCCCCTACTACCCTAATAGGTACCTAGAATTTATTTATTTATCTATTTATTTATTTATTTATTTATAAATAATATGACCAAAGTTCATTTCCTTGCATCACGTTCCCTTGGAACGTTCCCTCTATTCTTTTTCTTTTTAATTTAATTAATTGATTAATTAATTAATTAAATTGTTTATAATTATTATTGTTATTATTATTATTAAAATTGACACATTACAAATGTCATCTATGTGGATCAAATTCTTCATGGATGACATTAGGATCCATATGGATGGAATTTGGTGTCATTTATGAAGCAAAATTAAAACCTTCCATGTGGATGAAGTTTAGACTTCAAACCTCAAGGATGGAAATGATGAATTGGGACAAATTTGACATGGATGAAATTTATCAAACACATGGATTTCAACTTGATTGTGATGAATTTGAGTAGACAAATGCTATCAAGCATGAAATTCAACTTATATGGATGATGGTCACCTTCATCCATCATGTCATCATCCATGAGTTCAACTCCATTAATCATGTTGTCTCTTTCAAATGAATGATCCTTCGACCACAAAAATATGTTTAAGTCAATATGTAATTTCATCCATGTATGGTCATAATTCATCCATAAAAGTAAGTGTATCAATGTGGCGAAAAAATATAGTATCAATTTCATCCATATGACAAAATTTCTTCATGTGATCAATTTCATCCATTCACCATGGATGCAATTTTAAAAGTTCAAATAAATTATTTTTCATTCATAAAATTATGCTAACAAATGAAATTCACCATGTGTGGAATTAGTCCATAAATGAATAAATCTAATTATATATGGACAAAACTCATTGGCAAGGGAGGCTTTATTCATGGATGAAGTTCACTAAACAAATTAAGTTCATAAATGTGATCACATTTCATCCATGAACAAAATGTTTCATCCAAGTGGTACACTCCATTGTTGGAATTTGCATTTCTTTTATATTAGTTTTATTTAGTCAATAGCCTTTCCTTTTGCCTTTTGTTGTATTCAATTGAATTCACTATTTTGATTCTCTATTTCGATTTCACATTACACTACAAGAAAATGTGGTTTTCTTCACCCAAAAAACTATGATTCATGACACAAGTGTGAGATAAACTTTGTGACATTGTCCATTACAATGTATAATATGTGGTGTTTATTGTGACATACATTAAATTAAAATCGCAAATTAACATTTAGTAATGGCACTTGTAATGCAACCCAACAATTCAAACTATTCACGATAAGCTTTGCATTGTTGCGCACTACCAATCTATCTAAGAAGGAATGTAGTTTGTTTTGTTTTGTACTTATGAGATCCACCAAACGAGGATGCTGCAAATTGTGTTCTTTGTATCTTTGGAAAGCTCTTGACGAGGATGCTGCAAATTGTGTTCTTTGTATCTTTGGAAAGCTCTTGACGAGGATGCTGCAAATTGTGTTCTTTGTATCTTTGGAAAGCTCTTGATGAGGAGGGGTGCATGGGCTTTGGTTCCATGACGTTTGGACTTGTGGTGCAAAAGTTGTTGAATATTGAATAATTTTGTGTCACTGAAAATTAAATTATAGCTGAAAATTTTGGAGGAGTTGGAATGTGTCTTTGGTGTTGTTGGAAAGATCTTGATGAGTAGGATGCACAAGGTATAGAAAATATGATCATCACTTTCATACTTTGTGACTATGGTGTTGAAAATAAACCAATTTCAAGAAAACATAAATCCAAAAAAAATTCTAAAAAATCACCTTTCCATTCCATTTAAAGCAAATTTGAGACTAAATTGTACTTTGGTAAAGGGTGAAACTATTAATGGACCTTAAACTCATTTACCCTATACTAACTTCGATGTTATTATCATCACTATAATTATCAATTATTGATCCAAGAAAACCATGAAAATTCACTTATTACATGTAGTTTTTAAGCAAATGAACAAAGTAGATTATTTAAATTTTTAATCATCCTTGTGTAAAGGGACGAGTAGTTTTTAGCAAATCAATTGTATTTCAAACTACAAAGCATGGAAAGGGATCTACTAAGATTTTTTTAAACATAACAATAAATAAACAAAACAAATGGACAAACAAATTTGATGTCACATATTCTCATCCATACCCAATTGTCAAGAAATTAACATTTGTTAAAACTCGTGAACTTCTCATGTCCATTGAATATTTTTTATGTGGGATTGAAAATTTACTAATATAATCTAAGTTTGCAAAATTTTCTTCCACCTGAAGTTAACAACTATTAAATATGCATGTCATTGAGGTGAATAAAAGTTTTAAAAATACCAATGATGGATGAAATGACTATTAAAATTGTTACATTTCATGATTTGATGTTGTTCACTATTTCATTTTTTACACTTGATGTGCACTTCTTCTTTTTTTCACATTTTTATGTCTTATTAATAGTGATTTTTCTTTTGTGTGTTGTTGCACCAATAATTGTGATATATCCCAATATTTTTCATGAATTAATAGTTAGGAATGATTTTTCAAAAAGAAGTTGTACATTTATTTTTATTTTTTTGGGGGGCAAATTTTGTCATGTGAAATGTGGCAATGATGATCTATTTGATTAAACTAGACTTTCATTTTTGTATATTTAGGTCAATGTTCCAAGATGTGGACTTAACCTTGTTACCCTCATAGATTGATGATAATTATGTTGTAAATGTAAAACGTTAGATGTTTTGGCTTAACAAATAAAATAAAAAATCTCTTTTGAAAACAACATGGCACATTTTTTATATCCTTAGATTGTTGAAAAAATGTATAATATTCACACGTATAACAGTTAGGGTTTTTTTTCACCAATTTTGTGAGGTGGGTAGGATGGCAACTATCACAAAAGGTCCTAGCCAAATTTGGCTATAGGTTAGAAAGATAAATAAAAAAACATTTATAAACCTATTATGTTACAATGACAAGTTAGGAACTAATGGTTAAATATGATGATTTGAGAACTTTTTCCCTTGACATATGGTGTCTTTGTGCATTTTTCCCCAAAGGAATCCTTTGGGCCCTTCACATACCCATTTTTATTGTTCCCCAAGCAATGAAATTTTGCCACCAACAAAAAAAATATTGGCAACATTCAATCCAATTGTCAAATATGTCTTTCTTTTAAGGCATGATAATTGTTTAACCATATTTTTTGTCATAAAATTCAACCAACCTTGCCTTTATAAGTTCATCTCATATTGTCTAATTTACAATATGCTTAAAAATAAGAACATCATTGTCCAAAGTGATGTAACTTCATGCCCTTTCAAATAACACAACTTCTTTGATTAAAAGCAAAGCAATTAACATAAGTTCCATAAACAATTGTCACACTTGTGGCCTCTTCTTCTATTGTTAAAGGACCAAGCTTTAGGTTCCAAGTTAGTACCTAGGTTCAAGGTTGATGACCCAACACATAATTGACACATGTGTAAAAAGGGATCTTAGATTACCAAGTTTGTTTAAAGAAAAAAATATTAAAAAATAATGCAAATAACATATCAATCATCATTTAGGATTCTCTTTTGAAAATTGATGTGTCTTTCCATATTTTACATATATTCACAAGCAAAACATAACAAAATTCATTCTTTCTTGACTACATAGACCCATATAGACAAATGGTTTTGGACAATGATTCAATTCATTGCATTATAAATTTCACAAATTCATCAATGCATTACATTGAATGACATATTTTCTAAGTTGATCAATATTTCAATTTTAGTCCAGATTTTGTCAATTTTTAATATCATTTAAATGGATAACATTTTAAAATTTGTTATTTTTATACAAATAATTTAATGTCCTTATTTAATTCCACTCTCCTTTGTTTAGTTTCCAAAATTGAATACACAAACCATGAGATTCTGCAAATGTATGTGTGACTTTCATTTATTTCATTACATAAAATATTATATTATTTTAATGTTAACCATGCCCTATTAATTATTTGTGCTTTTACATTATCATACATCTTTTTTTCATTTGTACCAAATAATATTTATTTTAATATGTTCCAAGATGTGCATTTTGGTTGTGAACAAGTATGGCTAGGTTGGTATTATGATTATTGAGGAGGTTATTCATAGATATTTCAAGTTTTTCTCTTTTGCTTTGTTTTTATTTATCAATCTCTAAAAATTAGACAATCCCCTTTACATTATACATTTGGATCAAAATCCTTCCAAAATACATGATACCTACACACTTCAACTAAATTATATCATTTCATTTAAAAAACTACTTGTCAAACCTTCCTTTTGTTTTACTAAACAATTTTCACATTGTTTAATTAGTACAATAATATTAGGGGTTTTAACGATCATTAAAACAAAATGCATGCAATAACACCATTCGAATTGCACAACGACAATTTAGTGTACACATCCTTCAATAATGTTGGTGCAAGAATCAACTCCCAATGAACCTTTGAATGCGAGACAAAGTAGCAAGTGAACACATTGTCCGTGATTGATTGACATGCAT
>Ga0209208_10007827_pt1 | contig 14370 bp, 11 predicted proteins | sample S1TSphfallax_3_FD_187694 | JGI IMG/M metagenome (GOLD analysis project Ga0209208, IMG submission 187694) | Host-associated microbial communities from peat moss isolated from Minnesota, USA - S1T2_Fd - Sphagnum fallax MG (SPAdes) (version 2) | ecosystem: Host-associated > Plants > Peat moss >...
ATAATTCAATGGGGGTTAAACCCTATAACCCTAACCCTAATATGTGCCACGTGTATAATGACATAGCATGGTTGATCAAGCTTTAAACCCAACACGTGTTTGCACCCCAAGGGCTACGACTTGGACGGTCTATATTAATCAAAGTAATTCTTAAAACTAAATATTTAATTACAAAATAAAATTACACATGTTCGCATACAATTGGGTTAGCTAATTAACATGTAATGTAGTGTGAACGCAACCCCTATAGTTGCATGCAGTCGCACTTAGAACTGCTAGTATGGAGTATACCATGTCATAGATATCGCTACACTCTTACGGGTAAAATCATTCCAAAACAGATTTGCGAAATCTACGATTTCACAAACTTTTAGCGGCATTTTGAGAATCCTAAAAAGTTTGCGTTAGATCTTATATCGGAAACCGATAAACTTTTGAATCGATTCGCTAAGTCGTTGTGGTGATGGGTGTGTTGTAAATAGTTTTTGATGCAATGTTAATCGCAAATAATGTATAGAAGCAGTTACAATCGGAAAGTTTTGCAATTGTATCAAGTTTCGTAAACTTTTAGCGGCATTTTGAAAATCCCAAAAAGTTTGCGTTAGATCTGATATCGGAAACTGATAGACTTTTGAGTCGATTCGCTAAGTCGTTGCGGTGATGGGTGTGTTACAAATAGTTTCTAATGCAATGTTAATCGTAAATAATGTATAGAAGCAGTTACAATTGGAAAGTTTTGCAATCGTATCAAGTTTCGCAAACTTTTAGCGGCATTTTGAGAATCCCAAAAAGTTTGTGTTAAATCTTATATCGGAAATCGATAGACTTTTGAGTCGATTCGCTAAGTCGTTATGGTGATGGGTGTGTTGCAAATAGTTTTTGATACAATGTTAATCGTAAACAATGTATAGAAGCAGTTACAATCGGAAAGTTTTGCAATGGTATCAAGTTCTGGAGTTGCGAAGGACTTGCGATTGTACGGGTACGAATGTTATGGTATCGCAAAAGCTTAAGAGTTTGCGAGGAATTATGGTTCGCAACAACAGGCTTTTGGAAACTTCTTTCTTTGTTGTTTGCGATGATATTCGGATCGCAAAATAGCCCCCTGTTGTTGTAGATATGTGTGCATTGTATTTCGTCGATAAATAGACATTGTGCGGTACCACCCAACGATTGTCCAATTTAATGCCATGAACCAAAACTGTGTGCCCCGTATCTCTACGCCGATAAATAGGGTATATGTTTACATCCGTCATCGTCTCGGATTGGAACTTGCGTGGATTTTTTTTTTGCATTTGTCTTCTGCCATGCACGGGGCATTTGGAAACGCAGCTCCACATGGACCATGCATCATGCATCTGGTAATCATCTCATGGGCCAACTTGTTCATTTCTAAATTCGAAAGTTCAGCATTGATCATGCAATCTACATCCTCGACCACGTGTGGCTTGTAGTCTTCGGTAAAGAAGATGAGAATGTGTGCATGCAACAGCCCACGCTTTTGAAATTCAACGACATAGATTCTCGCAATCGTGCGTCCCATAATATGGTTCTTGTGAATGTCATTGATCAACTCCTTCAGCTTGATTTTGAACACTCGGGTTACCAAATCCGATCGATCCTAAGGTTACTGTCCGAGTGGCAACGCTCTCTTGATTTCAAGCCACTGGGGATTACAAGTGAATGTAACAAATGCATCTAGGCAACCAGCCCATTTACAAATTACCATGGCATCTTGATAATTCTGAACCATGTGACGTGGACCTACTATGAAAGAAAATGGCAAAATGATCCTATGTCTGATGGCAGCAATGCTACAGTCACTTGCAACAATGGCATCTTAAAGGCCTTGATAAAGATCCGCACGAAGTTTTTTTTTATTCAGGCGCAGGTACTTCAAGCGATTTTGTTCAATAGCCGCATAAGCATCCACAATGTATTGATGCCTCAATCGATCACCCCAAAGTAACACAATGCCATTAGTGTCTCGATGTTGAAGTCGATAACCATAAAATTCGGCCATTGTCACATTGTAATGTTTTCTTTGAAGCTCAAATTCTTCCACATGCTCTTCATCCAAATCTACATCAACAACAACACCATTGAGCAGAATATTCGGATGCCATCCATCCTCACTATAAGGAAATAGCAACGGATAATGTAGAGCCATGTATCCCACATGTAGTTCAGAAATGCGCTGAAACGGGCTAGCTTACTGAGCAAGGATGACATCATGTCTGTCTACAACCTCATAACCACCTTTTACCATCAATGCAGCGACTTCATCGGCCATTGGCACATTGTATCGGTGGGCATCCTTTGTTCGAGAGGCAATGAAACGCAATTTCAAATTTATGGGAGCACCTTCTATTGCCATCATATCCCTTGCCATTTTGAACATTTCGACATAGGGATTAATATTGTACATCATGGTCAACAACTGATCCAACGTCGTTGGATCAAGCGAAGGCATAATGGCATGGCGGTTTTGATGTTCGCATTTCGTATCATGAATGTATAGCTGTGCAAACTGTGGTTGTTGTCCTTCGGCAAGACATAGGGATCCAATTTTGTGATAAAATTCACCTTGAATGCAAAAGGAGTACAGTCCAGGACTTTTTGTTACGGATTCATCAACTTTGGCACCGAGCGAAGTGAATGCCAACACCGAATTATACATTTGAATCTGATCTCAAAATTTGACGGCACTGCTCTCTTTGTTGGTTAAAAGAACTTCCAGCTCTTGCGGTGTTGTAGGAAGATTCGGCAATAGAACTTTGCCATTCTCGCAACATAGAGAAAATTATGGGTTGTTGTTCCTCGACTTTGCCGATCGTTCTTTGATCCACATTTTCGCGCTGCAGAACCCACATATTGTGTCCATTTATCCACAATCCCATCGTCCCGGGGCTGACGCATCTTCGTCTCTAAACAACTGTAATGTGTCATTGTGAAGAGAAGGTTGTTCACGTTGCTTAGCACACCGTTCTCTCTGTAGGCGATTGCGATGTTCATGTGCAAATTCTAACGTGCCTTGATTGAATTATGTTAGAACATTAATATGTGGAACATGATTTTCCAAAAAGTCAGTTCGCTCATCATTCTGTTGAGCTTCTAGGTGTTGCCGAAAGGCCGTCAAAGCAGCCAAAGCACTACCATGTTGCGCAATGAGTGCATGCATACGTTCTTGTATGTCTTTGGGCATCTTGGGGGGGGTTTCTCTTGCACTCTTGTGTGCTGGTGCCGTGTGTGTGGACATTGTTGAAGTCTAGTTACATCAACTAAAGAATTGTGCAGGCAGCGCTACTAATGTGAAAATGTGAACCAAAATCAATCCCTAGGGTGGCGGAGGAAGTGAAAGTTCATGGCTTATTAGTTTGTACTTTGTACACATGCACCCACGCACACATTCGTCAATAACTCCATTTATAACTCCCTTTTCCTGAAATCTACAATGGATTGAAAGAAAATATATAAACCTCAAAGCGAATTTTGCAGCTTTCACATGAGCATCTATTACAGTATCGTCAAGCTCTGCTTGCTTCGTGCACAACACTAGTCCTCCCTTCCAGAGGTTCAACACAGTTCTAACCTAGACACAAAATCAATTAGGTAATCAAATAGGTACTTGCACAATACTAGAAATATCTTGGAGTGCTTTTAGTCACACTGACTGACTATAAGGGTTGTCATCTGATGTCGAATGCTTATGGACCCCAGCTTTTCATTTTCACAGTTGATTATTAATTACACATGATACCTAATTGAACTTCACCGAAGATACTTTCATTTAAAGAAAAATCCCTTTTCCATCTGTTTCTTGTTGTTGTGTTATGTTGTAGTGAAATTTGCTAGGTGGCATAACATCAACCCTTCCATCCATTTTCCAACTGGCCTCTTTGAATATCATAAAAAGACAGTCACACAAAAATCTCCCTATAAAGATGATGGTTAGATGGATTGATTTTTTGAATTGGAGTGGGTGCACAAAAATTCATGATTTTCCAAACTAGAAGCAGCCAAAGAAATGGCTAAATTTGGAACTACCCACAAAAAAATTAATGGATGAATTAATTTCCAACTGGAGTGTGCACATCAATGGAAAATGGAAATGAAATCTACAATGGATTGAAAGAAAATATATAAACCTCAAAGCAAAATTGCAGCTTTCATAGGATTGATTGGGTTACATAGACCTAGAAGAGCTGTCCACTATGCCTTGTAAGCAGTGGCTTTGTTTTGGCGATTTATTTTTTTTGGAGAAAGTGAGAAGAAAAAATTGATTTCTAATGACTTTTTTGCCATTTTTAAAAATCAAAATAATTAAATTAAACCACACCTAGACCTAGGCACTTCCTAAATCACCACTTGTAAGAGCACTTTGGTAAAAAATGCTATAGCTGCAGTAAAACAGTCACCATTTAATGCTAGTTAATGCTGAGGATACAATACTATTTCTATAGACCCTCAGAAGCATTAGACATATGATCCCCTTGCTATGAAGGCTGAAGAAAGCTCCATGCATACAGTTGTTAACACAGCCATGCATGATTTTGACCTTAGGTCCACATATGGCACATACCAAACACATTTCTCAAATCCTCACAAAGGAGTGTTTGCCAAAAAGATAATAAAAGAATGCTCGCCCATTGTAGTTAGGAATCTCAATCCTCAATGTATGAGCACCAGGTGGTGCACCCCCTTGGGCAGAGTACCTCTCCTCCTCAACTGCAAAGCGGCCTGCCATAATGTCAGAGTTGTAAAGGCTTTCCGAAAATGCCACCGAGTCACTTGAAGCTCACCTATGCAAGCCTTTCTTATTAACTGTGGCCATGTCTCCATGATAAGGAGACTCCAGAATCTCCTCTAGCCATGAAGGCTGCACTTGTGGAAAATACCTAGCAGAAGAGTATGTTTGTGGTGATGGCTATTACCATCACGAATCGAGAAGCTGGATCTTTGATCATGCCAACATGCACATAATGGTGCATAAGCACATATAGTAATCCAGATAACAAACACTACTACTACCGCAATCTTTGCCCGTGTTGGACTAAATCACCATCAACCCACAAATTACATCTCCAAGAAATTGTTAGTAAGCTATATAAAATGGTTTTGGCTTAGCATTTTTTCACAGTGTGCTGAGGGTGGTAAAAGTTACAACAAAGATTGTGCACCTGCCAGAGGTGCGTGCACATTTGATTGCAATTATGCTGAGCCAAAACTATTTTCCTGAGCCAAATCGGCATGGTTTAACTTTTCTTCATCCAATTTTAATGTGCATGATCACATGCTGATCACTATTGGAGATGCTCTTAGAACTATAATTGTTTACAAAGCTGCTAGTTTGCATGTGTTGTTTACCTTGCCAATCAGGACTTCGTTGGTGAAGGGTCCATAAGTATCAGAGGTATCTAGCAAGGTAACACCCAACTGCTCTACGGCATAACGGATGAGCTCCACAATCTCTTCTTCCGGCCTTGCAGGTCCGTAGAAAGAAGACATCCCCATACAACCCAATCCCAAGCGGGAAACCTCTAGACCTTGAGAACCCAACTTCGTTCCTGGCACTGGCTACAACAACGCCATCGCTCCCAACCCTAAAAAAAAACTCTCTATCTTGTAGGAATTTGTGGAGCATCTATCTCTCTCTATCACCGTCGACGGATCCACACGGAGACATGGGGGAGAACGGGCAACAGGCAGAGAGACCCTAATTGGCATCCTTCTATTTTTAAATAGACGGATGGCGAGATGGATGAAATGTTCGTCCGATTTAAATAGACGAATGACGGGATGGATGAATGTCTGTCCGGCTTAAATAGATGGATGACAGGATGGATGAAATGTCCGTTTGCTTGGATGATGGGATGGATTCAAGGGAAGCTTCTGTCTTCCTTTACTATATGTAATTTTAATATGAAGTAGGTTTGAACATCATTTTGACCCAATTAGTTTCAAACCTACTTTGAACCTACTTTTATGATACCAAAGTTATTCAAACTTTATATCCAACTTCTTGTAAACTAAATGGAGTGACATATGGTTTTATATTTCTATTTCAATATATTTTAAATTTACGTTTTTGTGTCCATATAAAAAAAAATCATTTTTTTCATTGGATTTTGGGCAAAATATTATTTTTGTCTACTTTACCTTGCCAACACCATTAACCTTGATTAAACATTGTCTAAAGTAAAATCTCACTAAACCATGGTTAAACATTAGCAAATTAAAAATGTGGAAAAATTAAAATTTGCCTTGATGAATTTTTTATTAATTATTTTAAATTAACGAATTATTTATTATTAGTAGCTAATAAATATTATTTATAATTATTAATTATCAAATAATTAACTAATTAACTAAGATAATAAGAATTCAAGATTAATAACATTAAATTAAATTGTAATTGATAGTATCTACCACCTATTAAATATAATATATAATTAATAATTAATAATTTTTATTATGTACTTAATTTGTTTACCAAATAATTAGCCCCAGTTAATTACCTACTTGATTACCTATCTACCTACTTATTCATCTACTTAATTACTTAACTATTTTTCTAACTTATTTAGCCCACCCATGATATATGCAAAATGTATACTTGAAATGCCTTAAATACAAATAGTCTATAAATATGCTTTAATATGTTCCAAAACATAGTAGTGTACATCAATAGTATAAGTACACCACATACAAATAACTAAATTGCAATTACTTTTACAACTAATTTGATATAAAGGGCCTCTTCTTGGGTGAAAAGTTTAAAATGTTAGTCAACATGGAAGGATGGAAAACTTGGTAGTTGCAAAGTAGTTGCACCATAGTTGTAATAATAGTCATAGATTGAAAAGATGGTGACTAATTGTAAAAATGACAAACATAGTTGCAAATGACAATTTGTTGCATATAGTTGCAAATTGAATGGTTGTATTATTTTATTTAGTATATAAAAAATTCAAAAATTGTGATAAGAATTAAATGTCCTATAAAAGGTTCCAAAAAATGAAAATTTTGGGAATTAGGTGCCATGCATTGATAGAACATGGCCCACATTGGATAAATTTTATTATTTTTACATTCATAAATGAAGACAAAGAAAACTCTAAATGCATACATAAGTTTTGGAGGGAATTTATTTCATTTGACATTAAAAAAAAGGCAAATCTAGGACATGTTTTAGGTTTTGTGAAGGAAAAAGTAAGTTTAGAAATCCTAGGAGTCATTCCTTGTGTTTCAAATGGGATATCCCAATCACGTTTTGACCCTCCTACACCTTATTTCAAGCCTTTCTAAGTGTTTTCTAGACTTGTACAAACAACTTCACACTATAACAATTCCTTATACCGAACACAACATTATCCAACATCATTGCAAATTGCCACACATGGGTAACAACAATAATATTTCTAATAGTTTTTTTTTGGAATTTAGGTTCTTTAACACCAATAGAAAAAAAAACTTTGACCTTATTTTGTTTGTATACCTTGTTGCAACTCTATTACAAACACTTGAATTAACTGTAGAACATTTAAACACACAATATTCACCTACCTTTACATTTAGTTTTTGTGACAAAATTATATTTTTCCTTTCTTTGTGGACTATTATATTTTGACGCCTTTGTATAACACTCCTTGTTTTTTCAACAACTTGACAAGCTAATTGTTGCTTATGGGTGAAAGCACACTATGATGATTTTATATGGATGTCACATTGGCAATTTTGTTTTAATATCTTAAATACAAGAAAATAGATAAAATAAATATTTTGAAATATATAAAAAAAGATTCATTTATATAAAGCTAACATTATTAACCTTCCAAGTATGCAAAATAGTTTCAAAATCATTGATATTCAATGAATAATGGAAATAAATTTTGGAAATAATTAATTTCATTAGTAAAAACCTTCAAATATATGACTAAGTTTAGGATTAATATTTTAGTCATGAACAAAAAAAAAAAACTAATAGCCTTAAAATCATTTTAGACAAGTTGTTTAAAACAATAGTCATTTAGAACATGATGTGGCAAATATCCTCCATTAATCATAAAGGACATATGTGAAGTCATGAATGATAGTTTAATCATTATTTAATTATATATTATTATTACAAATGGACCCAAAACTTGGGAAACATTATTTTAATTTTTTTATAATATTCGTTGTTATAAATTTATTATACATAATATAAATAATAAAATGTAATTTTTTTCAACCATTTTTAATTTCATTATTTTCCATCTTATTAATTGTTGACATGTGTCACCGCCTAAACTAAGTTGAAAACATGATTTAAATGGGTAAGTAGACCACCTAATTTACCTACTTAGCCTCGTTTAGGTAACCACATAACCTAGGTAGTTTAAGTAGGTACAAAATATTTGGTCAACATTTCCAATGTTGATCACAACATATGTCATTTGTGAAGTTCAATCCTTGGACCCGAAAGATGGAGTTCAATTCTTTTACCATCAAGCCATCCCACTTGTTGTGTAAAACATCTAATGTTTATCTTATTTATACCATACTTCATTTAACCATTACACAAAATTTCAAATATAATAAGTTGTATCTTATTGATAATTTGTCCAAATGAAAAAATTGAAAACTTATTTATAAATTTCCTTCAATAATGTACACAACTATATAATTACTTTTTAAAAATGTAAATTCAGTTTTTAAAAAAATTATTTGAATTTTGTTATTGAGTAACATTTCAATGAGCATACTTTGAAATTTTTTAATTCAAACACATGATTTGTAAATGAAAAAACCTTTATGGCTAACACATGAATAAATAAAATAAAACTTTGATATCTTAAACCTTCATTTCATTTATGAATTTATATTAGAATTTTGCTTCCAATATATCATAATTTTACTAATAAATTTTAATTTACACTTATGAATCCATGTAATTTATCCACATAAAATATTTATTAATAGATCATAAATCATATATATATATATGTATGTATATATATAATTGTGCAAAAAATAACATAAGTTTAAATATTATTCATATTAAATATGAGGTATAATGCAATTTAAGTAATTTAATTTAATTTGAGTAATATAAATGAATATTACAATATTAAATAAATTTCTGAAATTATCATTTTTATTCATATAATGTAATGTAATTGTGTACTAATAATTTTTACACATTTAAATTTTTTTTTAAAAAGTATACATATTTTCATTGAAATTTATGAAAAAAGTTTAATGTATGAAAAATATATATTTCTCACATCTTACATGTCTATTTTATTTAAATTTGAGAGAGAGATAATAATAATAATCATAATAATATATCATGATTTTACCATTAAAATTTATTTCAATGTATAATATTTAATTTAGTCACATTGAATATTTAAAATGGATTATATATCAAGTATATTTTTAAAAACTTGAATAAAGGTTTTTATATTACCTATATGTATAATATTAATCACAATAAGTTCCTTACATGTTGTAATTTATTATGTTTGTTTGTACTCATATTAAATTAATAATATTCATTTTTGAATCATTGTGAAATAATTGTATGACCACCTAGAGTACCACATCATTTAAGGTTAATGATTATATAGTTATACAAGGTGTCACACTATCCATGTAACAATAATTATTTAGTCACATATAAATCATTTAATAAATCTCCAAAATTCAAAACATACAATGAGACCCATTTTCCAATGACGAAGGATATTAATTAATTAATTACTTATAAAAAATGCCACGACATCATGACAATATTTTCCATGTGATTTGAAGTAGTCAAAATTTAGTCATAAACTAGATCTATGTATTTCAGTACTTGTAAAAATGATAGCTAGATAATCCACGTTAATGTCTTACTATTTTGCACATATTTAAAAACCATAACGGGTGAAATATGGTCGATGGGAAATGGATGAAGTATGTTGATTTTGTATGTTTTCATCCATTTGTCATAGAAATGACTAATGTATTATTCATATTTATTCCACAGCGATAATGAAGTTGTAATATATGATTACGGTCATTAATAGAGTCATTCATGATAGCTAATCATTGTTTCTTTAGTTGCAAAGGACATAATTTCTACTAGTGATTCTATCACCTGTAAAACTCATGAATATGGACTTACAATGTATTAATCTTATGTATTTGAATTTTTTTGAGATATTGCATGATTGATGTTTAAGAATTGAAGATGCATTGAATGAGTTGAATATGATTTTAAATTATTGTGTTATGGACTTTTCAACATCCCAAAAATTGTAATTATTTTAAAAGTCTTTTAAAGCATCAAGAATGATTATTTTCTTAAACAATATTTTAAGAATTTTTAAAAATTTCGTTACAGCATCATGACATGAAATTGGAAATGGAAAAAAATGTTAATTTTGATAACATCTAAATATGTAGTTTCCAAATACATTGTGATATGGACTTTGCAAGGAGTCTTTTTGTTGTTGTAAATGAAACACCCTAGTGTGCTTTCACCCTTATGCCATTGACTACAACCTTTTTAGCTTGTTCATTAGCCATAGCATTTGAACTCAAAAATTGGAAATTAACAAAAAAGGAACGATGTTTGTAATTTTTTCCAAGCACTAATATACTTACACATGCATTTGAAAATCTCACAAAGGTGACAGACACTAGTTGCATTCCTTTTACTTGTTGACATAGATCCAAATTCCTTTTACCCTTGTGCACACATTCTCATTCAAAATCCCACATTTGGCATTCATGTTCACAATATATTCCCGACAAAAACATTAAACTATCTCATTGCAAGTTTCAATGAAGTGTTCATGAGCATGTCTTCCTTCATCCAAAAACTACAATAACACATGCATTGAAAAGACTATTAATACTTTCCAAAACTCTATAATTCACATAGCCAATGTAATGGGATATTAGATATATGGACTGCATGGCAAAGCATGGAAACTAAGTGAATATACTCAAAGGTATATTAGTATGCAAGATAATTCATAGGAATTGAAAGTTGATGAAAGCCTAAAACTTGCCTACATGAGGGCATTCCCTAAATGTACAACCACATGGTCATAAATTGGGGGTTTTACATGGCTTGTTGCATTGTTTCAATATATCAGTTGGTATTTTTGAACCACATTGTAACTACCAACATTATATATATTCATGTGCATTTGTTGGGCCATCTAATTGAAGACATGGTCTTTGACAATATGTTCTATTAAATTTCCTATATACTTGGGTCTTAAAGTAGCAATTGTTCAAAACATGCCACAAAAAATCATGATTCAGACAAGAGATCCAATATATTTAAACAACTTATAATCCATAACCTGACATGAAGAGATCATGAAAACCAAATTTGAGTTAATATAAATAATAGGTCTTGTTTTGTTATAAAATCTAATTGAAGTTGTTGATTTCATTTTCATTTTCATCCTCCTTCTTAGAGTTTTGACATAAATTGTTGACTAAGAATTATCATTAGGTTAGATCTTTATTAAATTCTTCCTTATTTTTAAAAAACAATTGAAATCTATTGAACACATGTTCTTGTCCTTCCCTCATAAAAGAAACTTATTAAACTTGTTGGGCTTGACCTTTTTTTTTTTCTTAACCATACATGATTATATTGAATTGGGCTTTGGCCATCTCTTTCTTCTTGAAATTTGATGAAATTTGATGGAAATTGTGCATTATATAAGAGGATGGAGATTTTTCCAATGTACTATAAATACATTTGGACATGAAAATGATTAAACAAAAGAGATTAAATAAGGAAAAATAATTAAATAATTCACAAATTATTGCCACGGTTTCTACCCTCACAAAATATAGACAAACATACCAAGATTCATCAAAAAATGGTGAAGATGGTGGAGATGATGGAGATGGTGAAAATGGGTTTTCCTACCAAGTTTTTTTTTGAAGCCAAAATTTTTTTTCTCGTAAAATGCAATCACCATGTCAATTTTTAAAGGACAAAGGATAGAGGTTAATTGCCATGATAATGAAACAAATTTTCATGCAAAGACTCCCAAATATTGATAAAAGCTATCATTGTTAAATTTAAAAGGTGGGTCCATTTTAGTTTATTTATTTATAGTGAAGCATCTATAACACAACAATTAGCTAGTGCACTCCTCATCTATCTACAACAATTGATTGTACATGGGTGAAAACACAAATAGGTGGATAATTTGGATTGTCACATTTGTTGTAGTTCTTTTGGATTATAGATGAATTTTAAATGTAAGGTCATATTTAACATTAATGTTGTCAATATTTTAACATTGTAATAAACTTCAATGATAATTATATTAGAAAATATGAATGAATTATAAGAGAAAAATGAACTCATAAGGAACTTTTGAAATAATGACATTATTGTTATCACACATATAAAATTTACATGTGGACTCATATGACATAATAGTGTCAAAACTGAAATTAAAAAATAGTCCCATATCAAATGAGGTATGTAAAAGAAAAATACATTGAAACCCTCCCCATATATATTTTTAAATGATTTAAATATTTGATCTATAAGAAATTATTTTATTTCATTCATTGAAAATCCATTTCACATTCAAAATTCAAAGATTTCAAATGGATTTTTTGACCAATCACATGTTTACATATATTTATAGGGTGCGTTATCATAATTTTAATGATAATGGAGTGCACATTGGATATCATAGTTTGTTAAATGTCACATTGTGACAATTTTAACGAATGTAAAATTTGGATTTTCAAATGCCACTTTTGAGCCACCTAACCATGCTTTCATTGGATTAAAGTATGGTTGAGGCACCAAAAAGGATTGTCTCCTTTTGTATTTAATAGACCTCCTCACTTAAAACACGTTGTAACTTAAGGCACATTCATATTGAAAGTTTAATTTTCTTCATGGATAGATACATTACTAAGGTGTTATTCTACGTATAACATGTCAAATTTGAACAAGTTTCAGGATTCCTATCAAGTCTTGAAAAACAATTCAAAACTTTGTCTCCTTAAAAAAAAGTAGTTCAATGACTCATAAAGAATGTTAAGAAAAATGTATTTGTCCCAAGATTCTTACCACAAACACTTTAGGTACTAATGTACATAAAATGTATGAGTGTGACAAAACCAAGTGCCTTATTGCAATATAAAAAGTTTCAAAAAATGAAAATTTTGGGAATTTTGGCCATTAATAGAACATGGCCCACATTGGATAAATTTTACTATTTTTATTTTCACAAGTGAAAAAAATAGATATTCTATATGCAAATTTGGAACAAGATTATTTCATTTGACATGAGAAAAAAAGGGGAAATCGAAGACATGTCATAGAAAAAGTGAAGAAAAAGGTGAATTTGAATATGTAGGAATGAGTCCTTAATGTTCCTTAGGGAGTACCCCAATCGTGCTTTGACCCCACTCACATAGTACAAAGTGGAGTTCAACCATACACAATATTCCAATGATAAGGAGGACATGCCTTTCATTCAAGAACTTCGAAAGCAAAATGAAAATTAAGAAACATGAAAGATGACTCCACCAAGCACGTAACCAAAAGTCAATGATGATGATGATTAACTTGGCATTGAAGTCCAAAAAGTTGCAAATTAACACTATGAATATACATGCAACAATTGAATGTATATCAAATACAAAATGGAGCTCAACCAAAATAAAATCATTTGAAAATTTATTCCCAAATGTAACATGGGCAAAAATAAATTTTTTTTTGAAAAGAAAACTTAAATTAGATGTGTCACCCATGAAGCTAAGTACATCATTTTTGTGCTAGGAGACTAATTAAATGATCTATCTTCTTGACATATATAAAAAGAAAGAGAGTTTGAAAAGAGCATTCAATGATTTATTTTTCCTAGAACATAGATAAATAAAGGAAGGTTTGAACAAATTGATATAAAGATTATTTTGCTAAATAGAAATGCAATTAACAAAACACAAGATATTTTATAGAAGGTGCAATCTAGTTGCAAGTCACCTATTCCTCCTAGACACCCATGTAAAAAATATGGAAGGTGGAAATTTTGATAATTGTTCAAGTTCCATCTTAATTGAAGAAATGACAAACCTTTTGCAACATTTGTTCATTGGATTTAAACACCACAAGACTTCCTCCAATGCGCATCTATCCATCTCTTTAGGGGGAAGATGTTTGTCATACAAGATCCATTATTAATCCAAGGATCATGTGTTGTTGTTTTCCTTGACTTAACTTGTTCGTGCACCTCATCATTGTTGTATCATAATCTCTCCATGAGTATGCCTACACCTTACATTGAGTCTCATGCACATTTCCACACATCAACCTTTAATTATCCACAACACCCAATTGCA
>Ga0209208_10007828_pt1 | contig 14369 bp, 13 predicted proteins | sample S1TSphfallax_3_FD_187694 | JGI IMG/M metagenome (GOLD analysis project Ga0209208, IMG submission 187694) | Host-associated microbial communities from peat moss isolated from Minnesota, USA - S1T2_Fd - Sphagnum fallax MG (SPAdes) (version 2) | ecosystem: Host-associated > Plants > Peat moss >...
AAATGTGGGAACATGGAGACTGCACAGAGTGTGTTTCAGAGGATGCCCACACACAATGTGTTTGCTTGGAATGCCATGATTCTGGGATACTTTAAATGTGGGCAAGGAAAAATTGCATTGGAAGTATATCAACAAATGCAACAGGAAGGAGTGCAGCCAGATTCTGTCACCTTTGTAGGTGTGCTAAATGCATGTGCCAGTGTGATGGCACTTGAAGAAGGCAGACGCATTCATGAAAGAATCATTCAAAGTGGTTGTGAGTCTGATGCATTTGTGAGGAAGAGTCTTAAGGACATGTATGCCAAATGTGGGAGCATACACAATGTGCATAAACTTTCCAACAGGATGCCCAAGTGAGATATCAACTCTTGAACTACCATGCACAGAGGATATGTGATGTATGGGCAAGCCAAGGAAGAAGCTCCTGAACATTTTGAATGGATGTGTCAAGGTTCAGAGATGGATAGTATCACTTTCATCCCTCTACTGTGCACCTGGAGCCATGTATTTTTATTCATGGAAGGCTTGTTTTACTTTGAATCCTAGAGGTCAGACTAAATTGTTTGTGCAACAATCCCACACTATAGCTGCATGGTATATCCTGTTTTTTTTGCTGGCTGTCTGGAATTGGCAGTGGATCCAATCACGAGTATGCCTTGCGAAGCCAATGCATCTGCATGAGGACCTGCCTTGATGCTTGCAGAGTCCATTGTGGAGATGGGATTAGCCAGTTCCAACATGCTACAGATTTGGTCCCTGGAATTGCTCTGGTTGATGTATATGCTGCTATCAAATCCTACAGTACCGCTGCTGGCAAGTGGGATCTCAGCACAAGTATTCCATGTTCAAGTTTGGAAAGGGGAGCAAAGAAGTACCCTGGTTGCATATGGATTGTGGTGAACACTGCACCCATTTACAGGAGTTAACAAAGAACGTCTTCAAATAATGGAAATTTGTGTGGAGCTGAGAAATGGCTTAGGTGGGTGCATGATGTTGGGTACATGCCAGATACCAAATTTGTGCTACATGATGTAGAGGAAGAAGGAAATATGTCCGGTTTGTGTCATCACATGACTGAAGATGGCTGCTGCATTTGGGCTCATCATCACAGCTGGCACTACACTCTATATCTTCCAACAATTTGGAAGTGTTTGTGATAGTTGTCATACTGATATATGATTCATTGAAAATTTAGTTGGGAGAAATCATAGTTAGAGGGATGCCCATCAGTTTCATCTCTGAGTATGAGATGATGTATGAAACCAAGATGCTTCAAGTCACTACTTGGGCGACACATAGCTAGCAAGATTTTAAGCATTAATGTACATGTGAGGATGAACAAATATGAACCTCCTTGAAGCCCTACATATAAGAAACAATTTGCTACTATAATCACGAAAGGAGGTTTGGAAATTCTTCAAACCTTTGTTTGTGGGAGTAAGGATTTTCAGTTGTATTACATTTAAAGATCTGCAACTTTTCTTCAACAGTGTCTGAACATAAAAAGCTACAACATAACAATATCAAGATTATAAATAGTTCTAAATGTAATGTAAAAGCCATATTTTAAATTTTAATCATATGATTTACTTAATTTTAAAGAAAGCACATGGCCCCAATTTTATGTGTTAGGTTGAACATTTGAAATGACCAATTTAATGCCAGAGTTTGACAATGTTAATTTGGCGGTTGCTTGAGCTTCATATTTGGATTGGTAGATTTTATTTGCCTGGTCGTATTTTCATTTGAAGTGGAATGACAATGATGATGTGCTCATTCATTATTGCAATCATGCTTTGTTGTTTATGGCAATAAAATGGATATCCCAAGGTTCTCCTCTTCGTCTTTCCAGCTCAAGTCTGAGATGCTTGTCTGAGTCTTTGTCCTTTGATCAATCAATTGGAGCAACATGGCAACAGGGGATGCCTAAGATCATTGTTAGTTTCTTGGGCTAAAATTGTCTTGGAGACAAATATTCACTAAAAGGATTGGATGTTAAGATAAACTTGATAGTCCTTACCATCGGTGGGTGTTGTTCATGGAAGGTATCAAATTGGGTGCCTATAAATCCAGTGTGCTTACTTCCCAATTCTTGAGTATTGATATTGTCTGTACCACCATTTATGATATAACCTTGATTGTTGAGGCATCTATGCAAGGGTTTAACCTAACCAATCTAGAGTGTCCTTACTTAGATAAATTCCTTTCATAGGGCTTCACCATGTATAAAATGATTGTTTTGCAACAATCATTTTGTACTAATGTTAAGGTTGATGTAATAACTTGTGTATTATTCTCTTGGCTCTGGTTGCGAATAATTCACGTATTCCTGTAAATTACTGTGCCTTTCTCATGTCACATTTCTTGTTATTGCAAAAATGACTTTTGCCAATCAACAAACCAGAAATCAATGCAGAACATCGGTCCCCAAATCACAGGTTTTCTTCTCCTTTGTTGGAGCATCTGTCTCCAATTCATGACCCTTCCTCCCTCTAGACATGGATGTAGATGATTTTGGGCCCATACTAGATGTTGTTCAAGAAGGCATTGCCTTCATTGATAGGGTACTTCCACCTCCATGTCATGAAGAAATGACCTTGGATTCTCCAATTGCCAACCGAGTCATTGAATTGCAATGAGACATGGACAAAACTAAAGCCCCGGTCATGCATCAAAGCAAGGTTTCGTCACAATTATTTGGCAAAGCTTGACATATGCCAATGATGTAATGAACTATACATATGGGCACGTTCATAGTTAGGGTACCACGCTTTGAACACAAAACTCATGGACTTTGTTTTTTTTATCTTCCAACTATGGAATCTAAATGGAATAAATTTAAGTGACAAATATTGGATAGTGATGATTTTTCACATGCATATGTAATTATGCATAAATATCTTGGGTAAAAAATCAGAAATGCAAAAAATGAATACATAAGTTTTTATATACAACTTAACATGTTTTTTTGCATGGAAATTTCCTGCACATTTTGTCGAGACTTTAGGGTCACAAATTCTAAACCTATGAATACAAAAAATCAACCAAATGGGAAAAAAAAAAAATCATTTTGCTTGTTGCGCTTTTAAAATGGATTTTGTAGCCTTCAAAAAAATTATATTGTACATTATTTAATCAAATGCATTATATGAACATTGCCAAACATAGATATATGCATTAGGGAGGAAAAATTCCCCTACCACAAAAGTTAGGATTGTCATTGTTGAGAATTCAAGCTCAACTAATTAGGTTTCATTAGTTACTGGAGTAGGAAAGTAACTAGGTTACTTTCACAAGGTTGAGTTTTTTTTTTTACTTATATTAGTTTGGTTATTTGTGGTTTGGTCTTGTAGTTAAATACCTTGGTGTTGATGGTTTGTTTCTCTTTTTTTCATTACATAAGTTTGTGTATTTCATGTGACAAGAACCTTGAGGAGTTCTTGATGTTATGTTTTGTGTTGTGAGCATCATGTTATAGTTTTACGTTTGCACTTGAGTAGATTTCCTATTTGTTAACATTCATGTGAAGTCAAGGTGGTAGTGTTAGGTGGGTCCCCCTAATATCTCCTTGTGGCATTAGGCTGATTGTCTCCTTTGCATGCTCCGAGAAGCTATGTCAACCTTTTCTTTATGCATCAATGTTTTTTTTTTTTCATTTTTGTAAAGTAGCATGTGGGGCTCCATTTGCATTACGTGTGGTGCTCAACTGGCTAACATTTAGATTTGTTGGGAATTTTTTTTGGCACCGTTCCCAAATTATTGATCTCCAAGTGGTTGCCACATTATTGTGAAGGTGAAATTTCTGGCCCTTCTTTCGAACTTAAAGGAGAAAAAATCTGGTTATGTTTAAAATTGTATTAGAGTTTTTTTGGCTACTATGTTATTGTATTTGGAGTGTTTTGGGCAATGAGTGAAATTTTTTTGTCCAAATTTAGCAACTACTTCTCCCAAGTAGTAGAATTTAAGGCATGTGAGTATGCACTATGAAGTGCCTATTGTACACACATTGCAAAGTGTAAACAACTTTTTTGCAAAACATATCATATTAAGTTATAGCAAAAAGAAGCACTTGTGGGGGAATTGAACCCCTAGAATTGGCCATTCCAGAACAAATGACCTACAAACTCACAATTTAGTACCCAAATACAACAATAAAAAATATAAACCCATGGCATTGCATTGTGAGAAAAGGGTAAAAAATGCCAACACCATGGAAACAAAATTTTATGGCTCACAAAACAATCATTCAATTTTATAGCAATATGTATATGCCTTTGCAAAAACTAGCCCAAAAAATACAAAAGGCATATTGCCTAGCCATCATAACAATATCAATGGCGAGTTCCTCGCCATTGCTCAATATAGTTTGCATATGGGAAATTTTGCAAAATGTAGAATCGTTGTGAAAACATGTGCACAACAAGTGGTAGGTGGGTAGTAAGCCTATTTTGAAGCTTTGAATCCATAAAAGCCAAAGTAAAAAAATGTCTCTCATCCTCCACATTGTCAACTATATACACCATTGCTAATTCAACTAGTTTCAAATATTCTAAGAAACTAGAAGAAAGTACTCGAGATATTGTCACAAGGTACCACATTTGGTTAAAGGATTCAAGTCAAAAGGAGGTGCCATACATGCTATTGCATTTGATTTCATTGTGTATTTAAACACGCCTTGTTGGCAATCAAGGTCATTAACATTGAGTAATTCACCCACCATCATATCTTGGTCATCCACCTTGTGGGTTTTGCCCAAATAGAAATTTGATTTAATAAATTGAAGGTGTTTGAAAAATGTTGCATCACATTCCAACCACATCCAATATTGGGGATACACAATCCCAAGAGCATCCATGACACCATGGGCTAGAAACTTAATTTCAAGCTCTTGAACCAAAGCTTCTCCAACACCTATCAAAACAAACAAAACCACAAACTTATTGCTTGCATGAAAGTGAAAAAAAATCAATTAAAAAAAAATTTGGGGGCAAAAGGATGAAAGGTAGAAAGTTACAAGACTTACCTTTGCATTGGTTTTTCACCAATGATTCAACAACAAGAAGTACCTCCTTTGTTACCATAGAAGGCACCATGGTCTCCAAAGCTCAATGAATTGCCTAATCTTGCTAGCCATTTAATTCAAAGGCCAAATGTGGAATTCCAAATTTCACATCAACTATCCAACACATGTGGATATTCTCATGTTGGATCATTTGACAATCCTTTATGGGTACCACCAAATCACACACAAACACATTTTTAAATTATGCAAATTTGATCAGAATATGCACAGATTCCAACAAGGGCAAAATGCAAGCAAGTCTAAAAAAAATATGGATGTCACAAAGATGTTCATAATTCAACATAGCTTGTTGGTTTGTAGGGTTATCCAAGGTCATTTTCACAAGTAGAGTTTTGTATTCTACCATAACTCTTTTGGCAAGGCTCAACATTGAAATCCACCTTGTTTTCACATTCCAGAAAATTTTGTTCCCCTTTGTTGCCATGAATTCCATAATCTTAATGGACTCCAATGCCTCTTAGGTGAATGGGCAAAAGAAGAATATAAACATTGCACAAAATTTTCAATTCGCACCACTAAAGGCAATCCTAACAATGTTTGGATAACCAAATTAAACCAATGGGCCATGCAATGCACCCCAATAAAATGAAGGGCGTAGGTGTCACAATTTTTGGTTTGCAACACCATTTTTTGTGCCCTAAAAAACATTAACACCATCTACCCCAAAACAAATGGGCTTTTGGGCAATCTGATATCTTAACAACCCCCCCACCAATTATTAATGCCTCCATAATGACCTTGGTCAAGTTAGCACTATCTAGACCTTCACATTTTGTCCAAAGAAATGAAAATTGGAATCCTTAACTAATTCTGCACCACATCACTGTGAACAAACAAGCAAGATTGGTTATTAATTGTAAAAAGTTCATCACAATTTAGAGCAACATATCAAACAACCCCCATTATAGCTTTAATTGCCCTCATCACTTCCTGATGCATGAGTTTTACCATTTTCTAGCAAAAGCTATCACTTTAATGCTTTTTGTTATTTTTTGGCATTGCTAATAATTTATACAATGGCTTGATTGCTTCATATTCTTGCATGGGACTACCTTGTTGTAGCAAATGTAAGATAATGGCAAATTGGACCTTTTTTCAATTCACTTTTACCATTCCATTTGCAAGTTGGGTAACAACATTTCCATGGCTACAAAAACCAAATAACTTATAGTTCTTGGCATGCTTGCTATCTTTTAAATGATACCAATCCCCCTTCACATTAGTTGTTCCTCTTTGGTTTGACCCACATGCTTACAAAGTGAATCCAACTTAGTAGCAAATATTTTATCCTTCCAATCCACCTCACTACAAATCCTACATTTGAGAGTGTGCAAGTTGCCATTTTAGCCTAAATAAAACTTTACCCACAATAGTTTTGTAGCCCAAGAATCTTAAAATTTCTTAGAAACATTTTTTTTTTTTTGGGACTATCAGCTTAGATGGGACAACATGTAGATCTATTTTAGGAGTGGGATTAGACTCATCCAAAGACATAACATCATCATCGTGATCTCCATTTGAAGGATTAGAATTGCATGGTGAAAACATAAGAAGGGATGACCTTTGAAGACCATGAAAAGAAGAAGCAACATTAAGATTGGAAATTAGAAGAGGTTCACCCATAGTAGGGTTCCTACTATAGAAGTACTTGAATTTATAGGATTGTGGAAGTTTTGGAAACATTGTGGAAACCTGACAAAGATTCTAGAATTTCATATTTGAGTGGTAGATAGATTGTTAAAAAACCAAACAAATGGGAAAATCCAATTTACAAACAATAAACTTCAAGTGGAAACTTGATAAACTCTTGACTATCATATTCAAATGGTAGATACATTCTTAGGTTTAGTAAAATAGATATGGGAATTCCAAAATTTACAAACCTTAAACTTCAAATGGAAACTTGATAGATTGTGGAATGTCAAACTCAGGTGGTAGATGCATTCTTGTAAATGAAATAAATACAAAAACTCTAGTCTACAAACCTTAAAACTCAAATGGAAACCTAAAAGAATCTAGACCAATAGATTCAAATGGAAAATGTCATTTTGGAGGGAAGATAAATATGGGACTCCAATTCATAAACCCTAAACCTAAAGTGGAAACCTAATAGATTTTAGACTATCAAATTCAAATGGTAGATGCACACAATTTAAAAAATAAACAAATACAAGTGTTCCAGTTTGCAAACCCTAAAATTCAAATGAAAAATTGACAAAATCTTGATTAATAGACTTAAGTGGTAGATGTTTTATTGAAAGAAAACAAATCTGGAACTCCAGTTTGTAAACTTTAAATGTAAAGTGAAAACTTTATAGATTCTAGTCTATTAGACTCAAGGGATAGATGCACCTAATTTGGAAATCAAACAAATATAAGAACTCCAATTTGCAAACCTTAAAATTCAAATGGAAACTTGGCAGACTTTGGACTAATAGACTCAGGTGACAATGTCGCGACCTTAGCCTTGGGCTCACGACCAAAGCAAGGGATTGTAAAGGTACGAGTTGAAAATGAAGCCTAGGAGTCACATTTCATGCTCCTAGGAGTGTAGGAGAGGGATGAAGGAATGAACCCACACATTCTTAAATGGGCTCCCACTTTGGGAGTTGACATCTTGATGGACTTACAAATTTTCAAGGAACAATTTCAAGGGTCAAAATTAATTTGATTCCTTATAACATTGCAAAGATTTCGAAATGTAGATGTCTAAAATGGGCTCACATGACTCGTTTGAGTATTTAAAACAAAAGTTATGGCCAAAAGAAAGGTCATGAGTCAAAGTGTCAATTTGATTCTCAATCATTAAAAGTTGGGGATCGCCCTGATTTACTTGCGTCCAAGTGGCATGCCACATATCTTTGGAAAGCTCTTGACAAGGGCTACAACTAATCTTGAGATATCACTTCAATCAAAGGTCTACACAAGATGTTATGGGCCTCCAAAGTCGTGGGAGTCTTAATTTTGGGAAATTTTGGGTCAACTTGTGAGTCCTGGGACAAAATGACATTTGCATGCAGCCCCTATGGCTAATCATAGAGAATATTATAAAGGGGAAAGTGGTGGCTTCCCCCAAGTCTGGGCCATGGTGAGTTTTATGAATCTATGTATGCTTATGGTTTGTCCGTGCACGAAAAATGTTCCAACTACACATTAACCAACTTGTTGTTTGGTTTGTGCAAGCCCATGTGAATAATTGACCCACTTGTCATTCATCTTAATCCCCATTTCAAAGCTCTAGCATGCTCCTCAGCACGCCCCTCTACCCCCAAAGTGTTATGAGTTAAGGAGCGTACCCCAACTCCTTTTCCTTCCGTTGTTTTCACATTTGGTCTTGCAGTTGAGTCTATTAAGGAGTTTAGGGGTGTATCATAGATGTTTTCTTGGAAAGAAGTCAGATATGGGAACTTCAATTTGTAAACCTTAAACCTAAAGTGGAAACTTAATAGACTCTGGACATTTGATTTTTTTGAGTTTTGATTTTGGATGCCAACATCAAGGTTCCAATTCTATAGCAATAGAAGCGAATGGTTTTAAACAAAGTTGTCTATTATTTGATTTTCTACTTCAAATTTGAAACAATAGTGCATTCAAATGGTAGATGCATTTTGAGAAATAACAACGTTGGAAACAATAGTGCATCCAAATGGTAGATTTCATGGTAAATACAATATTGAAAATAATAATGTTGGAAATAATAGTGCACTTAAGTGGCAAATGCACTCTTGGAAATAACAATGTTGGAAATAATAGTGTTTGTTTAGATATGACGTATATTTGATGTCCACAATTAGCTAAATTGTAATTGGATTCTTGGGAATAAGATTGATTTGCAACCTCTTTAAAATAGAACCCAAGATACTTACAAATGGAAAAAAATCTCAAGTTGGGTATAAGAATATGACCCTTTGAGTATAACTATTAAGTTGAAGTACCCCTTGAACAGATCCTCCTTCAACTTCCTTATATTTGTTGTCCTATAACACATTTTGAATGACACAGATTCCATGAAACCTTAATGCACCAATCTAAAATCTAGTAGATGGTGTTATGGATGCCCTTAAAAAAATTTCCACACATGCTTCCAACAAAATCTCAAGGTTAGCTCCTACAACAATTGTACAATCCTTGATTAACACTAATTAGAATAACAACACACCAAATATTTCAAGAAACTACATTACAAGTTATTAAGGCAAAGGAAGTAAATACTAGGAGGTTTGTTAGATATTAGGTGTAACTTGAATTTGAACATTGTTTATCAACTATTGAACATAAAGATTTGATGCCCAGTGTTGAAACATGTTGGATTCATGGTGCACACATTCAAACAACGGTTGTTTACAACTATGGCAATGGTGCGTCATAAGAAAGAGTCAATTAGCAATGGTGTATCACGAGAGTCATCAACTAGTGAAGAGAACAAACACAAGAAAACAAACACTCTGGCGAATGGATGCAAATGTTGCGTGAAATTCTAGTGACAACAATTTAGGCTTTGGAGCATATGAGCTATGTCGATTATCAACATGTGGCTCATTGGCAACATCAACATCCTCTATTTTTGCAGTTTGGCAACACCTTAAAAGGATCTAAAGTTTGGGGGGGCAAATCTAGGTTGATGATCTGTTGAAATCTGGTTGTTCATGGTTACCACTTTATGCTTTTAGGTGATTTAAACTAGAAACCTTTTTTTTTTTTTTTTTGGTAGTTGTAGCCAAGGTTTGTTCAAAGTATAAATCTAGCAATTTTTTTGCTAGAAAAAAACATTACTATGCATAAAGAAGAATTCATGCAAGAATATTTTTAAATAGTTTTTTTAGTTCAATGGATTTAGCTTTGTAGGTTTATCTTGACCTCATTAATTTTAAGGATGCTTCAATTAAGCTTTAAATTGGTAGTTTAACTTTTGATCTGTAAGATTAAAATTTATTTAAGGCACTAATTGAGCCCAAATTTAGTGCAACTAAACTATGTTATGTTAATTAAAGGTTTGTACTAACTTGATTAATTAGGGGAAAAAATTTAATGGAATAAATGTAAGATTTTTTTAGCTTCTCCAACCTCATGATATTTATTGGGATTATTTTACATGATTAAATGGTAGTCGCATCCCTATCTATTATTTTTCCCCAAAAAATTTTGTGGCCTTGTAGAAATGTGATAGTCTTGTGATAGATGGGTGATTAAGTTATGAACTAGTCTATAATGACAATTTGAGTTTTTCTAAGGTCTTAATATGTTATTGTAAGGGATATTGAAAAAGATTTTGGTGATGTTTCATTGTGTAATCATAAGCATTGAACATAAATATGAAACTTTGCTTTGTGATTTGGAAAAAGGTGATGTTTTACTTAATCAACCAAAGGTAAAAATGGTCTAAGGAAGGAAAAAAATTAAGGGCCATTGTGGAATCTCTCCATATTAGCATTTGTGTGGTGGTGAGCTACCATGGACATTTTACTATATATTTTAAAGACAAGGAATAAGTCATCCAATAAAAATTGAACCTTGTGTGGAAAGCGGTTTATGATGAATATAAGCAAACATATCATGGTTCACTATTCCAAAAGGACACATTGAAGGACCATCTTTGAGATGAATTGAAATAATTGAAGATATGCACAAACAATAAAGAGGGGTTTGAGAAAATGGTGTTGCAAAGTGAGTAGGTCTTAGCCCAATTAAAAGCCATAGATGGAGATGCCACGTGGAATGTTTCAAAAGGTGGCAAAATGTTATTGATGATACATCATGTCCCCGACTTAGCCCTCCCACATTCAATGAACTTCTATAAAAGCCATCTATTCCAAGGTTTACTCCATCTCCTACTCCATCATGTAACTTTATCCTTATTTATGTTGTAGGCATATCAAATGGTAAGTCATAGATAAAAATTGAGTTGCTATAATCACAATCTACCATTTTTGCCACCATGACTCGAAAGGTGTAGGTGAGCAATGAGGATTAGAGAGCCCTAATCAAAGCCAAGATGGGGGTTAGTTTAAAGAATAAGAGACAATTAAAATTTAACAATCTCAAAAAAGCTAGGTATATTGGAATTTAATAAATGTAAAATTTAAGGAGAAGGTTAAAAAAGTTTTAGACTTTTTAGTTAGAAATCCCCATCCTAGCCATAATAAATTGGGTTCATGATCTAGTCACTAATGATTTCATATGTGAAGTTCATCCAACATTTAAGCAAGAAGATTGTAAAGATAGTTGTTACATGGAATAAATAATTGTATTTGGATTTTGTGAAATCAAAGCACTTCATTAACCATTTTCACTTCAATTCTCCAATTCCCCATTCCATCTTGACATTATAGTCAAGAAGCCTATTGTCATAAACATTGATTATATTCTAGTCATGCCCAAGAGCACGTTCACACTTCCCAAGTTGATGCATAACAAATATCTCCTCACCCAAATGATGTAGGTCCCCTAGTACATACTTAAAATACTCATTAGTATGCACAAAAAACTAGAGCTAATTTTTGTATAGATGTGACTCACACATGATGGTGACATCATGAAATGAACATGGGAAGCCAACATCCAAGTAAATGAATAGTCCATGATGGTCCACAACCACCATGTTATTCATAAAATACATCTTTTTACACCCATTGAACCACAACGGGACAACATTATTCCAATGTTTTTGGATTTTGATGAGAGTCCCATCAATGAACCCAATACAACCTTGGAACTTAGGAATATGCATACCAATAATCATTTATTCTTGAAGATTTGGCCACTGAATATCATCACTCAACACCGAATTGATGCAAGAGGTAATGAAAACTACATTATCACATATAGCAAACTTGTTCCAATTCCAAAAAAATGTGTCGTACATGACATTATTGTCATGTTTCATGTATAAGATGAATTGGAGCAATTGAAGCAATTATTGTTTCAGGTTAGTTTGGTTGGTTGCCTAACCACAATGTGAGTTTCACTAGTAGCCTTTACATGGGCTTGGATGGTGTAGACCACTAATGTGCATAGAAACTAAAGTTTGTTAAAGTCTTGAACCAATTTGGAGTTGCTTGCGTTTTAATGAGCACATCTTGAACCCCCATATCCTAGTCAATTGATTATCCAACATTTGACTCTAGTTTATTCACGTTAAGGAATTCCACTGTACTAGCACTAGCAACCAATGGGGCAAACACCAATTAATGTTGCCTACATGTCCTTTGCAACATTTTTTCATCACTACTTGATGAAGAGCTATTGGATTCGGGGATGTCTTGGAAAGCATCACCATCCGAAGAAGCCATGATATAAAAGAAAAAACCCTTCTTAAACCCACCTTAAAACCCTAAACCCTAAAAGTAGGCTCTAAAATAAGTAAACCTTAAAAAAAACTCTTAATAACCCGAAACCCCAAAACAACCTTTAATAATCATAAATCCTAAAAAACTCCCTAATAACCCCAAACCCTAAAAAAACCCTTAATAATCCAAAATCCTAGAAAAAATCCCTAATAATCCCAAACCCTAAAAATAATCCTTAATAATCCAAAATCTTAAAAGCAACCCCTAATAACCACAAACCCTAAAAATAGCCCCTAAACTTTTTAAACCCTAAAAATAAAAAGAGAATAGAGTAAAACTTTTAAGAAAAAGAAGAAAACATAAGAAACCCTAGGAAAAGTCAAAGCAAACAAGTGCAAAGTGAAAAGTGAAAAGCAAGAGTGAAAATGTAAACAAGCATATAAGTAAGTTGAAACCTTAATCATGTTTTGGTTGTAGTCAAGAAAAAGAAGGCATGAATGACAATGATGGGTGCTTGTGACAAAGAACCACCATCAATGTACCCCACAAACAATCGACTTAAGCAACATCATGCAAGAACAGGATTGCAAGCTTTTAAAGGTCTCATACCTGGTTTACTTCAACTGGTATGAAGAGATTGAAAGGAAGGCACAACATCCTATGCACAGTCGCACCAATTAGTGATTACAGCAAATTCCTTTTTGCCAGTGTAAACCAACTGTATTGATATGTGATAACATTTTCTGCTCTATGTGTCTCAATATACTTACCACAATGGCAATGACAAGTCCAATTGTCCACTTGTGAAGTAGATGCACATATGTTTGGAGCTTGTTTCTAAATTGCGCAGGTTGCATATCTGCATCACCACAATGTACAGAATAGGATAATGCAACTGAAAGTAAAGGTATAAACAGTTCTTTTATGTTCAAGAGAAAGATGTCATATATGCATTGACATCAAGGAATGATTATGTTGTGTAGCCATGACCAAATTATCATGCGAACATAAACTATGCTAAGGGAAGTGGATGGAGGGGAAGGGGTCAGTTTAACTTATGTATAATTGACATAAGTTCAAAATAAGGTATCTGTTGAATACTTTGCAGGTAAATTTAGTAAATATTGAGAATATGATTTATGCTTGTAAAAATATTTTAAAATTAGGCATTTGAAAATATGCAAGATTTACACAATATATATATATATAAATAAGGTATGAACATGTAATTATATGTTACAACATCCATATACATTCCATGTTCCATGCCTACTAATTTCAAGTTCCCCTTCTTTTTAAATACCTTAGTGGGAGCACTTTTGACTTGACACAAATGAAATCTCAAGGGTGGAAAAAGATGTTGAAGTAACATTATATTGTGATTTGCAAGTTGTGGTTATTTCAACTTATTTCCATTGCTTATAAGGTCATGTAATAGAGCATATTATGCTTGAACAAATGAAACAAGCTCATGAGAATTCATTTGACAAATTTTGAAATCGGGGAAGACTCTCAAAGGACCATTCAGAAGGGTTATTGTTTTGCAATGGAAGGTCAATGACAAATTTTGAATTTTTTTCAATATTGTACATATACAATACATTTATGAACTATGTACAAATTTGATTTTTATAGACATTCAAAAAGAAAGTGAGGACTTAAATATATTTTTATTAATATAAAACCTTATGTATTTTATTAATTATAAAGAAATGTCATATTTATTAGTAAATTTTAGTGACGATGATTCATTGGAGCTAGTTAGGTAGGATGACTAAGGGGTTCCATAATATTTTGTGCTATCAAATTCCAACCTAGAATTTATTTAGTCTATTCCCAAGTAAAAAGCCATGAAAATGTGTCTTTTCAGATCCGTGTATTAATTTTTTTTTTTTTTCAATAACCAGAGGGGGGGGTAGCCTTACTATACTACTTTACTTCTCCGAAAACTCTGGGATTTCACACAAGAGAAAAGCCCCTCTTAGTTAGTGAGGTAGCTA
>Ga0209208_10007829_pt1 | contig 14369 bp, 15 predicted proteins | sample S1TSphfallax_3_FD_187694 | JGI IMG/M metagenome (GOLD analysis project Ga0209208, IMG submission 187694) | Host-associated microbial communities from peat moss isolated from Minnesota, USA - S1T2_Fd - Sphagnum fallax MG (SPAdes) (version 2) | ecosystem: Host-associated > Plants > Peat moss >...
TTATGCCAAATGTCTCCAAGTTTTAAAATAATGGAAAAGAATGAACATTAGATCATGTTTGTGTAGGGATGTACTTCTCCATATTTGGCAACACGAGAATTGAAAAATGCTAAGGAATTGTTATTTTTTGCAGCAGTCATAAATTCCAAAGTCTCTCCGATGAAAGGAAGCCCAAGTCGACTTGGAGGCAAAGGTGCCTTTGTTTTCCTTTGCAAAAAAAACCAACCACAAAGCATAACTATGATTGTTGTAATTATTAATGATGTCAACCCCATATTACTTGCCACAATTGAACCAAACAAATTGTTATCACTATAGTAACTTAGCTCACTCATTTTAGCGTCCTTATCATTTGTATTTGTATATGGTGTTCAAATGTGGTGTGCAATGATCATTGAGCCCTCATCCTTTCATGTTTAGGTCCAAGTGCATGTGCATGGTTCATTACTTGGTAATTTTCCCCATGTTCCACTTATCTTTGGTTGTGTTTTCCATCACCCTTTTGATTTAGGCTTGAATTGCCCCAATACAAATCAGTGCCGTCTCCTACAAATCTTTACGTTATCTACATCACATGGAGGGACTGCTGAATTTACATTCATTATGTGTAATCCTACACTCCCATGAAAGGCTATCAGACACCAAACCCACAATGTGAATCACTTCTGAAGATGCATGACTATGCTGTACAAGCTAGAAGTACAGCTAACTGCACATTCCTAGTTCCAAATCCCTACATTCACAAGAACACAAAGAATGCCTTGTTTAGTAGGGGCTTGGCATAAGACCATTCATATTGTCCATTGTTAGCCTTTGAGTTCATTTCCACTCACAAAATAGGTAGAATCTTCTTCTTACCATGGTTCATGATTGGTAGAAAATATTTCAGAAGTGATACATAGGAATAGCTGGATGCTGAAATTGCTGCTAAATATCCCCCTCTTGAGGTTTCCAGAAGTGGTTTTGTCACATGGCACATCAATAGCTTCATAAATACTGAGCATTCTCCATACATGAAAAAAAATCAACTTGAATAGACTTTAGAAACACCTGATAATATGTTTTTAGAGATGTCAGAACCAGCAATATCAGAATGTCACATCAAGAATGGAGCAGAAGCCCAACATCTCCTCAGTTTAACATGGAAACAAATTGTATTTTGCATTTCAAAGATCTTGACATGAGCCATGTGTCATAGTTAAACATATGCCTCTTCATTTTTGTTTTCTACAAATAAGTTTCTATCGTTTTTTGTCTCCAGAATGAATGCAAAAGAAATTTTTGCGGAGAACTTGCAAAGATAATCCAAAGAGAAATTACAAAAGTTGAGAGAAGAGAAATAAGAGAGACAAAGAGAACAATAGAAATTTGCAAATATTTTACTTTTGCAGTCTAGGTCTCCATAAAGAGGTTTGCCATTTCCTCCTTCTATTTATTCTTCTTCTTCCTCTCAGAGATCGTTTTCGATATCCAAATTTGAATTTTTTTTTGAAGGAATTAGAAAAAACGAAAGAGCTTACAAGGAAACTTTGAGGAGATATAATTTTAGGAAGCCTAGAAGAAAGGCAAGTCCTAGTGAGTAAGTCGATTCGATTTCTATATCTAACTCTGAAGAAAAGAAGCAGAAGGATGATTTGCAACAAGATCAAAAAGCGCCATTACATAAACAGGAGTCTACCCAAGAGTAGATTCTACAGTAAGTCCACATTCCCAACAAGAAGCGCATGAAGAAAACAAATCAACAAGCAATGGTTGCGAATTTACATGGGAAGAAGGTGCAAACTCACCAAGATGATGAAGTTAGGGACATTTTCACTGTTATAATATTGAAGAATATTTTGCTTTGGACAAGTTTTGGAAAGGAAGAGAAAGCCCGGGCAAACAAAACTAGATTAGTAGGTTTGTTTGAGGTTGAATGTAAGACTTACTATCACAACATTCTAGTTGAATTTTTGAACAACTGGAAGTTGGATGCTAATTATAACAAATCAAGGTTATGTTGGGGGAAGAGCAAATAATTATAGACAAACATCTATTGGCAGAGGTTTTAAAAATCAGCCATACATGAGAAAAGATGTTAGGTGCCATAGTAACATTAATAGACATAGCTAATAGAGTCCCAAATACTTACAACATTAATGAGGGGTGGGTTGTAAATAAGATGAGGTCAAAATATGGCAATAAAAAATGCTGCAATTTTGTCCATTAATTACCAAAAAGATAAGGTGTAATATTTTAGCAATAAGTTTGCCATGATGTTCTCCAAAGTAGATCATGGAAAGTTTATCAATTAGGTTGTAATCATGTATTTTCAATTGGTCAAAGAATTGATCAAATGGGAAAAGTGTCAACAAAACATGATTACGGGAACAACCAAAAGAGAACCAAAAAAGGATGTATGTCATTCTGCCATAATCCTCAAAGTTTTATTTCAGAAGTGGTTTCCACTAGAAGGAACAAAACCATGAGAGAAGAAGAAGCAACTAGAGCAACCATAAGAGGACAAGAGAAGAGAGGAGAGTATGAAGGAGAGGATTATCAAAAACAAAAGACCTTTGGACCCTACACACATTTCTCCTAAAAAAGAATAGGACAACCAAAAGAGTAGATCTAATGTTTCACTATGATGATGATGAGGAGGAGGAGAGGGAGACTTTACAAAAGAGGTAGAAAAGATAAGAGGATATTATAATGAGGGGTAGTATTAATTTTCAACAGGAAGTAGAATTGTTGAAAAAACACCAACAACATCAGGAGCAAAAGGAGAAATCCATATCTCCTAAGTCTTATCCAAGACCATAGATCTCTCCCAAGTAGGAGTAAGGATCAAATGGGTAGGAACATTAAAGAAGGCCCAGGAAGGAACCAAAATTTCAAGTTCAACAGCTAGCAAAGGAGCATATATAAAACTTAGACCCATATCCACTAGAAGTATAATAATTTGTTCCAGTACCATAGAATAATGAAGTATCCTACCTTCAAGACCAAGCTTTGCAACATGCACAAATGTATTTGGAAAAATATGGACTACACACAAAAGTTTAGGTTCTTTACGTACAAGTTCTAGAGGTTACATTCCTAAGTTTCATACACTAGGGTTTGTGCAAGGGTTATAAATAGACTTCAATGAACATAGAAGAATGGTAAACATAATACATTGTACAAACGACCAATATTGTGTTTAAACTTTCTCATCTAAAGATAAAAAATAAGCAAATCATAGAGGAGAAGGACAAATCTATCCATAATTTGCAAGGGGCTTTGGAGAAGGAATAGAAGTTCAAAGCAAAATTACAGGATAGGAACAATGAAAATAGTCACGTTTTGGCAAAATTGTAAACAACAAGACATAAGATTAACATGGAGAAACATAATAAGGATCTAGAGAACATCACAATGGAAAGGGATTCTTTGTAGGCAATTCTAAAAGAGACATATGTTAATTACTAGAACTTGAAGGCAGAAAAGGATATTTTGAATGTACAGCACAACTTCAAAGAGACTATAATATGGAATAGATTCTCTTGAAGCAATAGAAGGAGTTGGAGAAGCTCAAAGTGGACATTGGTAATGTATATCAAGCCAATAATGACATACAAAGGCAATCTACCAGAAGCATGCACAGATGGATAGAAATTTGTAAAAGCAGATGGCCTTTAATAAAAAGTTACAAAAACTTCTAGAGGAAGCCCATGGAGTAAAACCTTTCAATTGTGATAACGTCTTCAAAAAAAAAAAAAAAATTCAAGAAGCAACATACTTTGCTTTAGTTAAAACTCAAGGCATTATCAATGGAGGAAAAACATGTAGATCTATGGTGGGATGTAGTGCATGATATTGTCCAGAAAAATATTAAAAGGGTTTGTAAAAGGTATGAAAGAAATGAAAGGTTGTACATGCATAGGATATTTTAAATGGAAGAGGTCATACCATCATTTGACTATGAAATTTTAGTCTTCTCTTCAAAACCGGAAACCTCAAATGAGAAAGAAACTAGGGGAAATATTGATGGTGTAGGACCATCATGTATAAAAAAAAGTAGAAGAGGAACCAAGAGATCTCAAAAGAGGGAAGGATATCCTTCAAAGGGAGGCTATTAATAAGACATATGCATTAGAACAAACTTTAAAACCAATAAAATCTATTTTACAAGAAGTTAGTTCTTAGGAGTATGTATCTGCACCATAGAAATAGGGGAGCAAATTTGATGTGGGAATTGTTTTTGTGTTTAAAGCTAGAATTATTATAATTACTTTTCATTTTTTATTCATTAGGAGTAACCTTCTTCTTTTCCAAATTCTTTTTCAAAAATTTGGTAATTTTTTTATTCTTTACATCTTCTTTTGAATTTTCATTCTTGTTTCCATTCTTTTCCAACAAAAATTGCCAAGTTAAGATTTTTTCAAACCAAAAAAAACATGTTGGTTGGTTGGTTGGGGGGGGAGGGGTTTAATCCAATTATTTAATGCCAAAATTTCACTTACTTTTACTTCTATAAAGGAAATAAAAATAAAATATATTTTTACATCATAAATATAATGATATATATAGTGATTTTTTCAAGTTGTGTAATTAATCATTTGTATTAATGTAGGATTCATGTTGCTGAACAAATATGGTATTGAGAATTAACTGGCTATAGTGATTAATGACTACATTTGCAACTAATGTTCTTCATCTTACACTCTATAATTGTTTTCATCTATGATCATGTCCATATGTCCCATTAATTGTAAATGGAACCAAACTTAGTTGCACTTCTAGGTTGTCAGAATAGCTTTTAATGGTATACATAGGTGTATTAAGAAACTTTTGAAAGGTATGTGTACTTTTGTTAAGTTATATTAAGGGTATAATGGGGGTATGTTTCCATTGGTGTATTTATAAAGTTGTATTTGAGCAAAATAACTACCCACCTACCTATATATCCTTGTTTACCTACCTAGCTTAACTTAGCAACCTATCTACTTATATGTTTACTTACTTATTTAGCCTAGGTTATTTACCTACCTAATGTAAATTACTATTAACGTATTAATTAATCAATGATTAATTAGTTACACTTATTTTTAATCAATTGATAACTAATAGTTCGTACTTAATAATTATAATTAATATTTCATAATTATTCAATATATTAGTTATTTATTTGTTTCTATATGAACTATTGATCAATCATTTATAACTAGTTAGTTAGTTAGTTATTATTTAATTTTAAAGTTTAAATGTAATAATATTTTAATTATTTTTTCACTTATTTATGAATTATTCATTAAAATTTTATTATTTAAATATTAATTATTTAATATTTCAGTTATTTTTTTAAAAAATTTAAATTCATTGATGAAATCTTATAATTAATAAATTAGTTAATTCATTCATATATATATATATATATATATATATATATATATATATATATATATATATATATATATATATATATATATATATAAAATAATTAATTGATTGATATTTTCCTTATTTCTGAAATTATTATTTAAAATTATAACTAATATGTTGTTGGTTTTTTTTTATATAAGTTTATTTATAACCATTAATGAAAATTTATAACTAATAAGTTCGTTATTTCATTATTCATTAATTAAATTTTTAGTCAGTATTTATTAATATTTATAAAAAATATATTTATAGTCAATAATTTTGTTAATTATTTATTAGATAGATATTAATTATTAATTATTTAGTTATTTATTTGATTATTTAACTGAATTTTATAATTTATAACTAAGTTATGTTTTACTATTTAATAACTTATAATTAATAAGTTAGTTAATTATTATTAAAATATTAACTATTAATATTCTAGTTATTTATTTTTAAATTAAGAAGTTATTAATGAAAATTTATATGTATAATTTGGTTAATTTGTTATTATTTCAGACATTTATTTTTCTATTTATGAAATTTGAATTAATAATGTATAGTTAAATGAATTTTTTATTTAGTTATTTAAATAGTTACTTAATTACCTATCTATTCAGTTATATAGTTTATAAAATTTAAAAACAGGACAAAAGATATGAAATATTTTTTTTAGTTGTAGCTTCAATTTTTATCCCATATTTTTTGTTCTTTAATTTTATCTTGAGAATTGTATAAAGAGGAGGCTTTGTCTTACACTTGCACATAAAAAACACATGTCAATAGGGATGAGCCAAAGGAACTTAGCCCTACCTAGTACTACCTACCTACTTACCTACCTTCCAAAATACTGATTTTTAATTCATTTTGACCAAAATCCAAAAATGCCACATGGCATATTGGTATTATGCCATGTGTCACAATATAAAACCATTTAAATTAAACGATGAGGATCCATTATCTATTTTCGAAACAATTTTCTTAAAACCTTTTTCAACTGCCACATGTCATTACATAAGTTTATAATTTTTATGGTAATATACAAATGGCATATAATAGTATACGGATGGTGAACTATTTGTCAACCATTGATTTCACCCACACTTGCAATTAATGTCTAATGCAATTAAACAATTTTTAATAACAAATGTTGTTTGCAACTAGAAAATAATTACGAATGGTAGTTTTTTTTTCCAATTTTCCTCTAATGTTATAAGGCCTAGTAGACTATAACCTACATGTTACCTTAGTACATGCATTTATTAATAGGTACTTCCTACCTACTTAGGCTAACCTACCTATAACCTACCTATTTATGTAAGTAGTGTAAAAACATTCAAAATAATTTAGTGTAATATGTTGCAAAAATTTCATAGAAGTTGATTACAATATGTTGGTCCAAAATCATGTTCATTACAAACTCACCTTATGTGGTGGTGGTGCAATGGTTAAAAACTTTACTTCTCAATGTGAAGGTGAGGAGTTCAAATCCCCACACTTGCAACCTAGGTTACCTTGGCTACTTAGATGACCTAATTAGGTAGTTTAGGTTGTGAAGCCTACTAAACCACTTAGCCTAAGTTGATAGGCCTAGCCTAGGGGGCTTGGCCTAGCCCGAGTGGCTTTATTTAACCTAGGTGACTAAATTAAGTAACCTAACTTGGGCCTAGGACATAAGGTTGGTAGGTAAATAAATGAATTTAAAAAATATATATATTAGGTTATTAATTAGGTAGGTAGGGTAAAGTAGGGTAGGTAATTAATTAATTATTATTTTCATGTAAATTTTAAATATTTTTTAAAAATAATATTGGTCATTACCCAAATTATATTATTGTCATGATGGTTCAATAAAAAAAACCAACCAAAAAAACCTATTCAAAATGGTCAAATCTAAAACGACTTGTTTATAATCGCATTTTGGTCAAATTGGACATGGGGCAAAAAACCCAGATGGGGGATTTTTTAAATTCAAATTCATGGTCACAAAGGCCATGATTTCTTACAATGAAATTTAATTTCAATACATGAAAAATCAAGTGTGTGACAAAACTAATTGACAACTTCAACATATAAACATTGAAGTGAAGCTTTGCAACTATTTCATATTGCCTTACATATTTAGCAGTGAAATGTGGGCCAATCCATTAGGCATTTTTGAAGTCCTTGAATTTTAATTACATGTGTTGCCCAACCTCAAATTCCACATGCCTCTTTATTTTGTGACCATGTTTTTCATATCACTTTTGGACTTTTCTAACAACTTTTTGGCTTGGGCATACAATTCTTCTAGCATTTTTATCATTTTTATCATTTTTACAACTTCTTTGGAATGGTCCCTCTTCCCCATGGGGATGGCTAGGTCCATAGGCTTATTAGCTTCTTTACCCAATGCAAGTTCAACACATGGACATTTTCATCTTCATGAGCATTGTGGAATTATAATAAAATTCTACCAAGCCTAGATGGTTGCACCAATCTCTATGATCAACATCCACATCATTTTTGAGATCCCAATTGTGCACCCCATTGGCCCTTTCCATTTATCCATTTGTTTGTGGGTGAAATGTCATAATAAATGATACCCCACCTTTCGAAACAAATGTCTCTAGAAAGTGGCTATGAATTTTGCATCATGATCGTTACTAACTATGAATTGAAGCATCCCATGATGTCTCACCCACATGCTAGAACAACATTGTCATTTCAAAGGTGGTCGTGGCCATCTTGGTCGCCACCATCTTGGCCAACTTCAAAAATCGATTGACTACAACTAATATGGCATCCATCCCATTCCATTATGGGAGTTGAATCATGAAATCCATGGAAGCATTTTCCCATGGTTCATTAGGGATAGGCCCTTCAATATAATCCAAATTTCTTTTCATGAATAAACCTTATGCTTTAACACTAAACACAAAGTGCGCACAAAATGCTTTATGCCTTCCTTCATCTCAAGCTAGTAGAATTATTTTCTCACTACCACCCGTGTGGTCCTTTCCCCATAGCGTCTCGTAATTGAAACATCATACTATTATTATATGATTTTAGTGCAAAGCTTATAGTTAGCAAATAAACTCCATACTATTTCCATTTTTATCAATCCTTCCTTTAGGGTTATACCTTAATTTTCCATTTTGCTAACATTTCCATAAAGTAGTGTTATGTGAAGGGGTCTACCACATAGGCTTCCCTTATTTTTCTTTCTAGGTTACTCTCGTTTACAAAGATCCCCCATAAATATAGAATCTTGGAAGAGGGTTTTTCATGGTACTCCTCCTTTTGACTTAAGGTGTATGGGACCATGTTATCCTAACCTAATTTGTGGATCAATTCCACATCCATCAACACCAAAGTATCATGCCAATGTAATTGTCTTGCCATGGCCCTTGGTTGTGTCTTGAAACATCTTAACCTAGACACATTGTTCGTGAATACTTTTGTTTTGTGGGTCCCAAGGTAGTGTTGTCAAGTCTTCAAACAATTCACCACGACATACATCTCCATTTCATGAATTAACCACTTCATTTGGGCCTCTAAGAGCTCTTGTTTTCAAAAACTATCATATGCCCATCCTGCATGAAGATACCCATGATGACAACATATTCGCATAATGTGGACTTTGAAAGGTTTTGTGAAATCGAAATAACTTAACACTGACTTGTAAGGAGGAAAGTTTCTCCTTCAAATTTTCAAATGCCTTTTGATTTTTATCAACCCATTCAAAGGACAATTCCTTCTTCAAGATATTTGAAAAGGGCTTTGTTATTTGCAAAAATCCTTTGATGAAATTTTAATATAAGTTTACAAGACCAAGAAGTGATGTAATTCCTTTGGTCATAATTGACCTTTGTTAGCATCATATGACTTTGAATTTACTTGGGTTGGGCTTCACTCTCATGCAAAATAACACATGCCCAAGGAAGTTCATTTCTTTTTAAGCAAATTCATTTTTCACACAATTCACAAATAACTAGATTTCCTACATTTTCTTTGAGATGTACTCCAAGTGTACCACATGTTTTCACAATTTTTGAGTACATGAAAATGTCATCAATATAAATGAAGAGAAATTCATCCAAATTTTCATGAAATATCAAATTCATCTAGGTTGTGAACATTTATGGAATGTTACACAACCCAAAAGGCATGACCAACAACTCATACGATATGTAATTGGTCCACATTATCGCCTTTTCAACAGCCTCCTCTATTATCCAAATTTGATAATATCCCAACTTAAATCAATTTCATTAAAATATCTTGCCCCATTGAACTCATTCAACAAGTCATCAATATGAGGTAAAGGGTAATTGTTTTTCATATTTATTTTGTTCAAGTCATGGTAATCAAGACACATTCTTAACTTCCTAAATCCTTTTTGTCCACAAACATGATAGGTGTCCCATAAAGCAACTTTTTTTGTTTAATATACCCTCAATTGAATAGGTTGTTAAGTTGTGTTCTTAATTCTTTTAGGTTCTTCTTGGTTTAACCTATAAAATGCCTTAGACAATGGAGTTAATCCAAATACCACTTCTATTTTATGGTCAATGTTTGTACAAGGTGTGAGGCATTCTTGCACACCTTCAACATGAAGATATGCATTCACAAAACCCACTTGGAAGTGGAACTACTATGTAGTTGTAGTCTAACAAGTAAGGTGGTTCAATGTAATGCAATGAAGTTCACTAAGAATTTAATGCATTGTGTCCACTTGGAAGATACAAAGACATTGTGGGATAATCGTAACTTACCATGATGGAATGTGAAGGGGCATTATGTTGATGTTCATTCAATGTCACGCTTGATGGTTGAACCCCTCTTGTTCCATTTGTCATAACATCTACATACAACCTCCTAATTTAACATGCATTGGATTTTTGAAAAGCTAATCTAAAAGGATCCATGTTACAAAATCTTATAAGTTTTTATTTTATTTTTTATCAAGAGTTAAGCCTTGGGACTAAGAATCACTTTGCTTAGATTGAGGGAAAAAAAAAATAGACAATTCAACCCCCTCTACTTCCAGCAAGTGTAGCTCCCTTAGAACCAAACCGATGATTTTGAAATTTGGAGAGAACCTTTAACACCTCCTAAACAAGAACCATTTCAAGTTTGACACAAATCCAACGGTGGATTTGGGAGGAAAAAATATTTGAAATAAAACTCCAAAGGCCTTGTCATGGAAATCCTTCCATGAACTCCACTACAACACCCTCCACTTCCGACAAGTGTAGTTCCCTTATAACCAAACCAATGATGTTAAAATTTGGAGAGAATCTTCTACACCTCTTAAACAAGAACTGTTTTAAGTTTGACACAAATCCAACAATGGATTTGAGAGGAACAACTATTTGAAATAAAACTCCAAAGGCTTTGTCATGGAAATCCTTCCATGCTTAATTCTTGCACACATCTATCTCATGAACAACACCTTTCCACCCATAAGAACTAATTTTTTTTTTTTCCCACACATTTTTTCTCTTCCTTTTTCCTTTCCCCAACCCAAGAGACTTCCCTCTCCCTTGGTAAACCTCCATGACCTTTCCTTAAACTTGTTCCCCTTACCCAATAGAAGCTTCAAAATCCTCCCTTCCAATCAATGGCCTCCTCATCCTTTAAGATCCAACGAGAATTGAGAATGATTTGCCCTCCAGTTGATTTTAAGATGAAAATTCTTGGGCCCAATGAGACACAAAAAAAATTTCATCCTCCAATCAAATAGGATGATAATCCTCATGACTAATGGGATTGGAAGACTCATCCTTTCCCTTATTTTGGATATCTTGATGAGGTTTTTGAGCTTGATCCTTATCATTTCTGTTCGTTGACCCTCACATCCTACTTTTTCATCCTAATTATTTCAAGTAACTAACTACTAGGACAATTTAATGGTTGAAGTAACATCCCCGCATACCATTTACTCTTTTGATATCCCCTACTTTTTTTTTTCTTCCATGCACTAATTAACTATGTAGTACATAATAAATTGGAATTAAAATTTACATCACAAAAACCCCCCACATACTTCTAGATCCACCGTTGAAATTAAGGTTCAATGAATCCATTAGATATAGGATGTTCAAGTTTTCATGAGGTTCCACCGTCACTCCCACATCTTACGCCTACCCTAATTTGTTAAATAAAAAAACCTCGACCCCTTTTGAATGCAAGTACCACATTGTTTCTGCTACCCTTTTGGTTCTTGTTGATGCAGGTGAGAATTTAGTCATGGCGGATGATGTCGCTACGCCCTTGAATCCTCCAGTTTCACTGGTAAAAAAGGAAGAGCTTGAAGAAGCATCGCTTGACGTGAATGTCTTTCAACAATCGTGCGAAGAAAAATCGTCCAAAAGAGTGGTGTGCACTTGAATCAATCGTTTGGCATGGGATCGTCGATTATTTCTTAACTCGCATGCCTTAACAATCTATTTAGAATTTGTCTCTGCTTGTGGAGCTGCACCAAAAAGGTTTGAAAAGTGTCAATGTGAAGACGACGATGTTTGTCTTCATTGTCGAACTTGGGTTCTCGGTGATGGCCATTATCGTTGGCTACGAGGCCCATTCAACCCCCTTTCCATGGAGCATCGAGCCGAATACCTAGCTCAAACCATTCGTTGCATTCTGGAGTTTTTACAATTGTGATTTATCCCTTTAAAGTTGTTTACTAAGCTGTAATTCACCAGAGGACACTCATGTGGAAATGTTAATACTTAAATTTGATTTTGATTCTATTTAAAAGTTTGATAGAAGTGAAGACTAAATAAAGATGTATTAGGACTACATCCTAAAAATCTTTCAAGTACATCATTCGTGCCTAAAAATTATTCTATAAACTAACTTAATATTGTCATGGCAAAATGTTATTGTTAATTATGGGTTTATATTCCCAATATATCAATAAAATCCCATTTAATTTTACATCCCATTTCACCTTTTTACAACATAAAAGGATAATGTACTTAAAAAGATTTACTGGGTCCTAAAATTAACTAAGCCTTACATCAATTTAAATAAAAGAATCTTCTACACTGAAATATCCAAAGGCTATTTCAAATCTTAATAATTATTACTTGGAGGTTTATCAAGATTCAAATCATTAACATTAAGGAAAACTATGGAACTAAAGCTCAACAATTTGTGGTATTATAATCCATGATTCACACAAGGAAAAAAATATTTAGGCAAATTGTCCAAAAATGTTCGAAACTTTATTAAATGAATCCAAAATATAATTGGGGAACTACTTGGTCACTTTTAGCTTTGCTTCCTTGACTCCCTTTGCTTCAACAAAACTAAAAACTTGGCTCACTTTAATTCTTTAATAACTATTAACTTGATGTCAACATTCACCAATGCAAACTTATATCCCACATCTAGGTTCATTAACTTAAAGCCAAATTTGGCATGAAATTTTTTTGTCCACTACGAAGAATGTATATTTGTAAGCATCCAAAAAGGTGTTCCTTAAAATGGCTTCAAAATTAAGTAAGTTACATAAAGTGAAACTTTCAAAAATTCAAACTCCTATAGTGAATAGTTCTACTCCTAGTATTATTTTAAATGTTGGCCTTGCTACTCCTGGCGCCATATGCACCAAAATGGAGTTGTCTACCTCCTTAGTTTTGATTCCCAATTGTTTTGCTATCTATGGAGTCATGAAAGAATTCTTTGTTTTCGAATCCAAGAGATAACACACATTCTTGTCATCAATCACATAATTTAGTTTAATAAATTGGAGATTTTGCCCAAGGCATTTACCTTGGATTTCAAGTCCCTTTTGAAAGATTTTTCAACCTTGGGTGGAAATTTCAATCATTCGAAGTGGCTTGGAGTAATCTTTCACGAAGTGACCATGAAGGTCACAATTGAAGCACTTGACCTTCAAGAGGTCCCCCTTCACCTTCTTCATGGTGGGCTCCTTAACCTTTGGCTTCTTCTTATTTTTGGCATTGGACTTATTCCACTTTCACTTATTTCGAGGCATTTGTTGTAATTACTTGACTTTGTTTTTTTAATAATCCCATTTTTTGGGCCATTATGGCAACACTAAGGACAATCATCCTTTTTGCACTCCACCAACTTTATCAAGCCTTGGCATATTTCAGAGGTGTCTCAACATTGGAACACTAAGGTATAGAAGGCTAGAGGCCTTGTAAAAAAATTAACATTTTGGAAAGTTCTTTTTTGATGGGTACAAAGGTCAACTTTGTGTTAAACTCTTGCACATATTTTGTAAAAGACATGTGCCCTTTACTTTGTTGCAACTCCAAGAACTCCACACCATCTTGGAGGACTTGGTGGGGTAGTGGGAATCTTTCATTCAATCGTAATTTAAAGTGTTCATGTGTCAACATGGTGAACAAATTTGGGGTTACCTACTCTTGCACCATCCACCAATCCAACACATGGTCCTTCAACAACATTTGGGTGGAACAAAACCATTCCACATCCAATGTATATCCTTGTGTTTCCATGAAAGCCTCCACTTGAACGAACCATTGGCGAACACATTGCACTTTCAATTTTTTTTCAGTGAAGGGGTTGAGGTAATGGGCCTTCATAAGCTTGGTTGAAGCTTTTGCTTTTGGGGATCAACACACCTCTGTGTTTACCCAACACATGGATCAAGGCCATATGAACTTCATTATGTTTTAGGAACATTACTTGGAATGACTTTACTAACTTCGTCACCTCTCCAATAGGTGGGACATTCGTCACTACTTTAGAAGGCCCTATTGCAATTTGCCCCTAGGCCGAATGCACATGCATTTTTTCATGGCCTTTGAAGTGGTCCAAGTTTTGCAATCCCAAAGTTCTTTTGAAAACGCAAATTTTTCTTTGGGTGCCTTTCCACCTTTCCATGCTTTCCCAAGGAAGGCCAAGGTACAAGTAAATAATCTTCATTAGCATGAAGATTCCAACTTTGGGGTAACATCTTCCTCCTCCACCATTTATTCCCCCCCCCCCCCTTTTTTTTT
>Ga0209208_10007830_pt1 | contig 14368 bp, 17 predicted proteins | sample S1TSphfallax_3_FD_187694 | JGI IMG/M metagenome (GOLD analysis project Ga0209208, IMG submission 187694) | Host-associated microbial communities from peat moss isolated from Minnesota, USA - S1T2_Fd - Sphagnum fallax MG (SPAdes) (version 2) | ecosystem: Host-associated > Plants > Peat moss >...
CTTTTAGATTGTTGTTTTGGAAATCATTTTGCCATCTCAATGTTTGGTAGATAACAATTCTTTAGATATCGGGAAGGGCAACAAACTAGAGCAAAAAAGGTGTTGTGAAAATTTTCAGTTATACTTCATTCAAAGGATGTAAGCAAGATAGTGAAATAGGGGGGCCTCCTACCACAGCTAGTTTGCCTTTCTCCATATATTGGGCCCATCCTTTGGCTTTCTTGTAATGGCAAAATTGGGTTCATGGGTGTCTATTGCGAGGATCATTTTGTTCCATTATAACTTCTAATTGTCCAGAGCAAAAATAGTGGAAGCCAATTTTAGAACAAGAATTTCCATACAAGCATTGAGAAGTCATGTCATCGAGTGAAGGGGCCACCCTTTTGTCTATAGTAGGGGTGGGGGGAGACGATTTTTTTTCATTTTTCCTTTGTTCCCAACATGTTCCTTCTACATTCCGTTCAAGTTCCCAATATGTTCTTTAGGTTCCCAATGGCACCTTGCTTTAATCCCATATGTTTTGCCCAAAGTCCTCCCCTTCTCGCCTATATAGGTGGGCCAAAGGGGGAGGCACTCCATCTTTCCATAGAATCTTCTATTTTGGGGATCCTCCATAGTTTCAACTTGTTTTTGTGATGGGCCAATCAAATTCGCTCATTACAAAAAAAAAAAAAGTTAGACTTGTGAAGCTCCCCCAACTAATTAATATGAATCAGAATAAGTACCCCAGTTTAGAATAGGTGGGGTGATCTATGTCCCCAAAATTCTGCCCCTGCCATTAGCCTAGGCCAAAAATGGTCAACTGGGAAGATAAATTGCATGTAGCCAGTGGTAAGCTCTGCATGCACTCAAGGTGTCCCAATTGCTTTCCTTTTGGGTTGGGGTGGAGGGGGAGAGGTTTTTTTCATTTTCCCTCATTCTCAATATGATCTCATCAAGTTCCTGATGGTTTCCCATCATGTTTCCAATTTGTTCCCAATGTTCTTGTATGTTCCTCAACACGTTCCCTATAGCACCTCTTTTTTATCCCATATTCTTTGGCAAATGTTGTCCTCCTTCACCTATATTAATCAGCCAAAGCCAGAACTATTTGCATGCTGAGTTGCTCAGCTTGACAAATCTAGATCATGACCCGCTCTGAAACTTATTTTCCTTAAGGGTTCTTTTAGGTCAAAGGGTTTAGAGATTACACCAATGCTTGGAGAAAAGGACATTGCACAAACATGTGTCAAGAGAGAACACCAAAGCTTGGAGAAGGGGTTTAACATTGCAAAAACAAGCATCGAGAGAGAACACCAAGGCTTGGAGAAAAGGTTTAACATTGCGGAAACAAGCATTGAAGGAGGGAATTGCATTGTAAACATCCACACAAAAAATGTTAGGCAAAGGAAACACACTTGCATCACTGACTATCCATCTTACATCCTATGTTTAGTTCTACAACAAGAGCACCAACAACCTTACCTCAATGTTTTTCTCAGGTGAGGCATAGTTTTAACTACAACCATGACCCTCATATCAAATAGTTATGATGAAGATAAAGTTTTTTACAACTATTGTTTAGAAGACCTCACCCTATCACAAACATTTTTGTTTTCATTGTGGTCATTTTTGGTGTTTGCTCATTCATTTGTGTGTTTGCTCTCAAACTTTGCAAACTTCACAAACCTTCACCTCTTCATGGCTTGCCGAATTATTGAACAAATTTCAAAATCTAAATCCCCTAAAACTTACATTTCATGAGTATTTTTCAACCTTATAATTCATTGACCATGGCTTGAAACCTCCAAGAACATCAAAACTTGTAGAACCTAGAGTCCAAGAAATTTTATGTGAAAACCATGGCCTTTTAGTACCCCCTTTGGTGGATGATTTTGTTGTTGAACATATATTCATTCAATTGCCCATGGACCTATCCATGTTGTGGCATCTTCATCAAGTAAACAAAGCTTGGTTCAAGGTTATGGGCAAAATTTTAGCATGGGAAGTTTTAAAAATTGTCAAATTTAACAATGCCACTTACTATCACACAATTGTTATACAAGGTCTTCCAAGGCTTTCTCTTAAAGTTCAATTAACATTTTAATCAAAATGCTTACAATATCGCATCATGGGTAGTGACTCACTAAATTCATTACATGATACTAAAACTTGACATTTGTGGATGACCTTTCACTATGTACATTTTCAAAATTTTGAACGACATGACTACCATTGCCCATATCTCCTTCAATTGATCTTAATACTCTTGGTGGTTTTGATTTTAGATATGATGATGGTGAAAGTCAAAATTGTTATGATTTTGTTGGTTCAGGTCTAAGATGTAGACTTTTAGCTTGAGTGATTGGTTTGAATGTTCCAAATTCTTTTTTTGACCATCATCCTCTTCTTGATTTTGGCTTAATGATTCCTAACCCACAACCCACAACCCCGCTAAGTGGTCTTGCTGGTTTTTTTTTCTCATGATCTAATTGTGAAAACATGGTTGATTAGGTTGGATTACATTTGAAATCATTAGTTCAAGCTAAATGGCCAAAGGACATCATCTACATTTTCTTATGATCAAACTTTAGAATGTTGATTTTGGTTTTGATGATGCAATGATCAAAACTTCATGTATTTTGTTAGAATAAATTTGAAATCCCCATGTCCAACCCTGGTTGGTGGTCATAATGGTTTGACCCTCCCATTCTGGTAACATTCTTGAACTACATTCTAAACTATTAATCCCTAATGCTAAATAACATATGCCTTTCGTGGTCTGTCATGACGTGTAATGTCATAAGGGTGTAAATCCATAGTAAATTCTATTGAACAAAAAGACTTAAATCAATCAAAGGTGGAAACTAACCAACCAACAAAAGATAAACGCACATATATATACAATGCACAAGAGGAGGCTAAGATGAAATTCTCATGTATCTCCCCCTAGACTTGAATCGAGAAAAACATGGCATGGTCTAAATAAAAATCAAGGTGCTACATGAAAACATGATGAACAATACCAATTATCGATAAGAACTTGAATGACCTCCGATTTGAGGCAAAATAAATGGTATCAACCATTACAATTATCACAAAACAGCATATGATCAACATTGTTTATCCTTTGACATACCTAACATGGATAGTCAAGTGGAGGAATCCAAGTCGACGTGATGATGGTAGGATCCAAGTTTGACATGTGGCAAGGCGCATAGTTTTTGGAATGATCCTGAATTGTGCATCCGTTAACTCCTTGCAACTCCAACACACCTAAAGGCTTGATCGCCATAATCTTCAAGATAGTGCGACTAGAAGAAGTGTCTAGAATATTATTAGGTTACCATTGGAGATACACAAAGTCACCAACATCAAATTGTCTCACTTTAGGTTTATAACTGCCACCTTGTGTGTGTGCATACCATAAGGTGTCTCAATGTTGTGCAATGGACAAATTCTCCATGGCCATGGGCATAACCCTCTTAAATATAACAACCTTCTCTACGATGACCCTAGCCCAAATGGCTAGGGAATCCAAGTCCACAACCTAGTCCAATTTGAATAACAATGAAGGAAGATGGAATGGGATGTTTACCAAAAAGTAGAAAGTAAGGAACAAAATGAGACAAAGAGGTGTGTTTGGACATCATGTAACCCATGGCGATGTAAGGTAGGGATAGGTCCCAATCCTCTTTGTTCCTAGTGAAGCAAATCTTCTTAAGTCCCTTCTTACATGTTTAAACCATTTTCTCTACAAGGCCATCATCTTGGGGATGATCCCTTGAGGTTTGGCAATGGTCAATGAAAGTATGATCAAGTAGGTCTTGGAATTCTCCTTTGAATTTTGATCCTTAATTAATAAGGCACTCAACACAAGCCCCAAACTTACTTAAAACCTATTGTAAGAAAGCTTAGCTAGTGCTATGTGATGACTTGTTAGGTAGCGCAACAAGCTCGACCCACTTTGAAAAATGTTCAATCATAATCATGATGTAGACATTACCCCTAGAAGTCTGTGGTAACTTTCTACCTATATCACATGACCAATGATAGAACATGCCTTGAATAGGGAGTGGAGAAAGCATGAGTTGTCAAGAAGAGAAGGAAGTTTTCACTTTATCACATTGTTCACACCTAACAATGATGTCTTGGACTTGAACATACATACCTCTCCAATGATAATGAGGAACGAGAAGGTTATAAATACACCTAATTCAAAAGTGTCCAAACTCCAAATGTACCTTCTGAATAAAACTAGGTCGTTCATGTGGTGGAAGAACCACTCTGTCACCTTATGATAAACATTAGACGAGGTGGTTGTCCCTCCATGAATAACATTTGGATCGTTATTATGTGTGATCTTGATGACTTGATGTAACTTGGGGAGGGTATTCCCCAACCTGAAGAAACCTTAAAGTGTCCAAGTCCTCCCATATATCCACAATGGGATGTTCAACCAGGTTACATTGCAGTAGTGCAAGATAACTAGATGCATATGATACATGTATTACTAGAATCTGGTCCAAGTTTTCCCTGGCTTTTAAGAAATTTTCAAAGGTAATGAGGGATCTCCGCGACATGGTATCCACATTCTGATGTGTAATACTAAGTCAATGAATAACCTTGAACTCATACTCTTGAAGTATAAATGCCGAACAAGCTAACTTACCAATAAGCTTATCGTTGGTCATCAACAACTTGATAGGGTGGTGGACGATATACAAAGTGAACTTGGTGCCATAGAGATAAGGCCTAAAATGTTTGACGACCCATACAATAGCACAACACTCCCCTTTGTATGAAGAGTAGTTGTTCTCAGCCTTGTTGTTGTTTTGGGATGCATAGGTGATAACATATTCCTTGCCTACCTCATCAAGTTGGCCAATAATAGCACCAATACCAAGAGCACTCCAGTCAATGTGTAGAATGAAGACCTCACTGAAATCAAATCTTCTTAAAATGGGAAATTTTAAAAGCTTTTCCTTGAGTGTGTTGAAAGCTTCTTAAGCCTCTTCACTCCATGTCCAAACAACATCCTTCTTTAATAATGCATAGAGAGGATGAATAATAGCACTGAAGTCTTGGAAATAAATCTTGTAGTAATTACATAGTTTAATGAAGCTCCTCAAAGTGTGAACATCAATAGATTGAGCATTTCCAAAATGGCTACTACTTTGGCCCAATGAGCCATAATACCATTTAGCAAGATTTTGTGTCCAAGGTAGACTATTGAGGTGACAACAAACTCACACTTTTTAGGATGGATCTTTATATGGACTTCATGGAACTTCTGGAATAACTCCTCAAAATGAGCCAAATGTTGCATGAGTCCCTTGCTATGCATTAGGATGTCATTATTATGTAGCATTTCAAGAAATCTACCCCTTCAAGAATCTAGTCCATGAATCGTTAAAATAAAACATGTGCATTCTTCAATCCAAAAGGCATCATAAGCCATTCCCACAACTTGTTGCGTCCATGGTTTTCTTATGATCCTTCGCAACGAGCACAATCTGGTTGAAGCCTTACCTCATCTCCAAAATTGTGAAGATGTTTGAGTCTCCAGTGCTATCAAATAATTCCTTAGGAATGGGCATGGGGTACATGTCTTAAAGTGTAACTAGGTTCAAAGGCCTATAATCCCCACACATCCTTTTTTCGATCCATAATCCAACCGAATCTTTATTTATTGGCATTACTACAACGACTCTGAAATCATAACTTAATGGCAAAATGAGACTAGCATCATGGAGCTCTTTGCATCTTTCATCTACCAATTCCTATTCATGTTTGCTCAACTTATGCCCCCTCTAATAGATGGGTGTCTCATCTATAAGGTCTATAGAAAATTGCATGGTCTTACACCTACCTAAGTCTTTCATTGAGATTGCGAATACATTCTCAAACTTAATTAGCAAGTCTGTGATCTGGTCTCTCTCCTTCTTGGGTGAGTTGACTCCCCATAACGAAATGGTAGTTGGAAACACATGAAATGGAGTTGGAAAGTGTGTTTGAAGAATCTGGTGTATCAGGTTCTCCACTATCCAAGTGCGTAGATTCGTAGAAGGTTATAATTGTTTCTCCAAAAATTGATGTACCTCTAGGTGTATTAAAAATAACTTGAGTCAAATTACATGGTACCTCCTCCCCCCCAACACTAAAAGTGAAATGTAGAGTGTTGAAAATAGGCAAATGTACTTGGTTGGGGTGCCATGTAGTCGCATCGCTAGAACTACAAGTTGACTGAATCAATGTTAGTGTTGTGTACATTTGAAAAAGTACACATGTTACCAATAACCATTTAAAGGAGTTTAGGTCCATGCCTCTCCCCAGTAGAACGTTACGCTCTAATCTAATCACCTTAGTGTGACTAGTAGTGCTAATTTGGAACCCCATAGGTCTTTTTCTTTCTTCTAGGTTTGGTTCATCCCCAAGTGGCTGAAGCATGACAATACATCAAGCGTAGTCCATCTCCCTGAAAGGCATGTGTTCTTGGGAAAGAGACAAAGGTGGGCCAAGCACCTTTTGGTTTTCCTATTGTGTTCATAGGAAACCAAAGAGGTTTCTCTTGCCTTGTAATTGGTTAACAAGAACTATGATTATCCAATATGTGAAAAACTTGTAATTTGAGGTCTATGATGGTGTATCTCAGAACTAACTACAAAACTGAAAATGGTGCAAGGTTGGTCCACTAATTGCGCAATCGATGCACATAGGAATCACATTATGCCACATCGAATAGGAGTGGCTCTCCAAGGTAATGCTTGACCAACATATAGTGCTCCTGGATTTTTTCCCTTTAGTCAAACTGAAAAGGGGTGTTCACAATTACATAACCAAGCGTAGGAAAAGTGGATTGAACCCAAATGATCAATTGTACAATGTTTGTGAAAAGACCGGATCTTGTGTCATTCATTCCTTCTCCAGATACAACCACAAAATATCTTTGATGTTCCCAACCTAAAGTGACGAGTTCCACGGGGGCAAGTAATTCCATATGCTTCTTTTGAATTAGTTGTATGTCAAAAAGTAAGAAAATGAAACTGGCTTTCTAGACAATGGTTGCAAATTGTTGTGAAAATCTAGCTATGAACTTCATCATTTTCAATGCCGCCACTTGCCTTACAATAGGATCAATGTCTACGTAAAAATACCTCCGAACCACCATCCCTAACTGTAGTAGGGCTTTGAAACTTATACCAATACCACCAAACAGCTTTAGTAATGTAATCCCTTCCTTAGGCATTATCTAGGTGATTAATTGATGAAGTACTTGCTTAATCAATTCACCATGGCTCTTCGTGTTTTCAAAACTAGACAAAGACCAAGGGCTTGTGGGCTACTTTGAACCTATGTAAAACCTTTAGTCCATGTTGAATGTCAATAGGAACCACCTTCAAACTTTTAATAGCTTAGGTGTAAGCAGTCTCCTTTTCATCTCCCTCTATCCATTCCTGGTTAACTTGTTGGATGTAGGAAATGGTGTCATGTGCTTCCTTGAGCATATAATGGTGAGCCATAGGACTATGGTTCCCATGTAAATCAAGGGGTATGTATCCTAGGTGGTGGCCATTAGTCTTCTTATCCACTCGGTAGTACTTATGTTTGAACTAATTGTCAATTATAAAACTTGGTGGAAACAAGGCCTTTTGCCCAATGAACACATCATAACTAGTGGCATTGGTGACTAAACATCATACTTGTAGGCAAAGCTCTTGATCTATACCTTCATTGAAATTAAGTGCAATCAAATATGAGCTCTCCCCAAGTACCTCCTCTATGCTCCCACTAACGATGTGAATTTGCCACATAGATTTTCATAGTTTGGAGTCAAACATGCTCATTTTCTTGGCAAATTGAACTCCAAGAATCACTGGTTGGGCACCTCTATCAAGAAGTACCACTATAGGTGTATGTTTTCCCACCTGAATTACTAACTTAGTATTGTTGACAATGGCAACTCTGGTGGTAATGGAAGTTCTTTCACTAAGCACCACCTTCGGAAATGAATGAAAAACTTTGTGGAGAGAATGGCTATCCACAACATCTTTGTTGAATTACAAATCCACAACTGAAGTTTTCTTAGCTCCATTTTGATATCTGAATGTAGAATCAGAGGTAGGAGAATCCATTAGTTTAGCCATGCTGGAACTAATGACCAAATTACAAACACCATTTACAACAATGAGCTAATCAAATGTCTCTCCAAGGTGTTGGATGGGACCCCTATAGCATGTGGATCAAGGATTCATAGAAAACTTAATGTAGTGTTTAGGGTATCCTTTAATACTGCAATTATGTCCTTAATGCTTAGCTTCAAATCTTGAAAATTAAACAACAGTCTACTCACAAGCTTTTGAGCCACTTCATGGATTTTAAATTGGCATTCCATAAGTTGATCAGTGAAAAATTGTGTGTTTTTTTTATGTACATGTCCTCCTAGGGCACGAGAATTGATGCCCTAGCAGCTTGTGGTGTAGGAGTCTCCTCCCCCATGGGCAACAAGGTGTGTTCCTCTTCTTCCATGTTGAGAGGACGAAAAGATTGTGGCATGACTGCTCGAACTCCTCTAGCCTTAGTAATAGGACTTGAATTAAATGCGAGTCCATTAGTTTGAATTACCTATTTAGTGGCAAAAACTCTGGGTGCCACACTAGCCTCTTGTGCCATGAAGTAGGAAAGGCAAAAAAAAGTAGCAAATTCTGTTGTGAGACTAGAATTGCGTGCACTGGAAAGAACATATTCCCCAACCATGGCATCATGTGAGAGGCCATAGAACGACATAGGAGGTCCCTCTCATGATCCTAAACCTTGTACAAGTTGGGCATGACTAGTTGGTTGGGAAGACTTGCCATTTAGATTAGCAAGTTGGGCCCTCAATGATTCAAGTTCATTTTGCAAAGTTTAAACTTGAGCGGCATGGGCTTGAAGCACCTCCTTCTTGTCAGCATTGTGTTCCTTCTTCTTAACATTCTTATTAGAATTACCCTTGGTGGGGAAAGCATGAATGAAAGGCTGAAGTGCCTTGGCCTTTGGTTGAGGGGCAACAAAAGATGTTGGCAGATATTGCTGTGGTAATCGGAGTTACTTTTGTTTTGAAAACTTGGCAAAACAAATAGTTTCTTGATGTCATTCTTTCCCACAATATCAAAAAATAGATCCTCAGAAGGAATGTTGTAGTCATTGACTTTGTGGCCAAGATTGCCATAATAATTGCAAGAATGTAGGATGGGTGCAGCCAAATGCACCGCTTTAGCCCTTTAAAAAAAATGTGATGATGTAGTTGGCACATCTTGTGGAGGTTAAGGCCTTGAACGTGATGGAGGCCTCATAGTACTGGCCTCATTGTATGCATGAGCTAGTTCCAACTTTTCAGAAATGTTGTCCACATCCAACAAAGTGTTTGAATCTCCAAATTCTACAAAAACCCATTGCAAAACATGTGCATGGAATGTTAGAGTACTTTCCAACGAATAAAGATATTGATGGGCAACTTCTAAGTTTGTGATGTTTTCAGTATCTTTTTTAAGTTTGAGAAGCCTCTTGTAGAGCATTTTGAGGGTTTCATCCTTTTGCCGAAAAAAGGTGGTGAGTTGCAAAAAAAATTCAGAACTCTTAATTGGAAATTCTAGCTCAAGAATTCGAGAAAATTCCCCCATTGGACTAGCAAAAGTTGGCGCATCAATGGTGGGAGGAATGTTTATAGTAGCAACAATTATTGAGGAAAAAGGTATACTGAAATAGGTACCAGATCTAGATTATTTTAGCTAGATTGAGGATCTTGGTGATGCCCAAAATCTTCAGAAAATGTTGCTCATAGACATCCAATGCCTCATAATGCACATAATGAGCCAATTGTTTGAATGCAAACACCTCAGTGTAATTAGCGCCATACTTGAACTCCAATTCACAAACTACAATTGAGAAAGTTGTTTTGAACTCCCTCAAAGAAATGGTATGTGACCTTTCGTTCAATTTCTCAATTCTCCCAAAGGAACTATTCATCTCCATGTTTTATATGGGTGTAGAGGTCACGGCTTGCAACGAAATATATGGTGATGGTGTGAAAGCTGGTGCGACAATAGGCGTACCCCATTGATGAACCCTCCAAATGGACTTTGATGTACCATTGATGTATTGTAACCTAAACTGGAATTCCTAGTAGGAGTTATACTTGATGATGGTGGTGTTGTAGACACTTGATGGTACCATCATGAAGATTGTGAGTTCAAATAAATCTGCTCAAATGATTGTGTGTTATTTCATAGCTGATACCTTGGCTCTCACTAAGCGGTAGTGCTCTCATCATCTGAGGACATGGTGTTGTCCCATGCCCCAAAATGTTGTAGCAATATAAAGCACTAATTACAAAGTTTTAACACAATGTACCATTTGAAGAATATGGTGCATTGAAGTGGATCAATGGTCACGGATAGACGTCGATGGATGGATGTTGGTGGATGGATGTCTATGGACAAATGTTAGTGGACAGAAAGGGTTGGACAAACAAAACCAAATGGGCAAACGTCGAATGTATGGACATTGGTGGATGGACGTCTATGGATAGACGTTGGCGGACGAAAGGGACCGAACAAATAGAACTAAACAGTAATAACCAAATGGGCAAACATAGGACGGATGTCGACTATGACATCAAATGAACGTCGAACAAAAGTTGAATAGAAGTTGACTGAAAGTCAAACGGATGGACATTGGTGGATGGACATCTGTGGACAGACGTTGGCAGATGGAAGGGGCTAGACGAACAGAACCAGATGGTTGGAACCAAATGGGCAGACATAGGATGGATGTCGACTATGACATCAAACAGATGTTGAACAGAAGTCGAATGGAAGTTAAATAGAAGTCAAATGAAAGTCAAACGGACGTCAACTACAATGGCCAGCAACGTGGCAAACGGTAACATGACAGACACATTACTACGGACACAACACTACAAATCACTTGAGAGCTTTACAACAATGGCGTGCATAAGAAATTTTTTTTCCCTTCTTGTTTAACGTTTCACGGGGCCCTACAGTCTTTGAAAGTATTCAAGGCTTCCTCCACCTCTTCCTATGCACAACAAATGATGATTCATGCAACATCCACTAGCACACGAGAGAGGGGATGAAAGGTTAGCCGTAAGAAGGAAGAGAATGCACCAACAAAACGTTGTCACTAGCTGTTACAACCTTGGTGCTGCATCCATCAAAACATCCTTATTGTCATCATAGCTACAACAACAATAATGGATAAGCTCTCCTATGAGTAACAATGTGAGAGTTTGGCTTCAACAAATTCTCAAACTTATTCACCCAACATTAAGTAGTTCTAGTTGTCAAAAGAGGAGAATGACCAAGAGGTGTTTGGCATCACAATCGCTTCTTTTGCCCCTACTGGAGTCGTGGCAAGAGGAGGAGTAGCCAAGGTTGTTATTAGAGGTGTTCCTATTGGGGAAGAAAATATGGTGTTTATGTTGTTGTTAATTCTCTTTCTTTTTCTACGCTTGTACTACATCTAGAATAAGAATGCAAAAAAGGAGAAGTAGCAACAACAACATTAGCAGCAAAAAAAACCCAAGAAACTCAAAACCATCAAAAATCTATTGCTTTCAACATTAAGTGACAAATAGTAATTTTTTTAGAATTAAGTTGAAAAGAAGGAAAGAAAACGTAGGGTATGTAAACATTGGTCGTGCAATAATCACCATGAGCATCTAAAAATTCGGTTTGATTATGGAGGAAATTTTCCCTTACAAAGGAATTCTAGAAAAACTAACAAGAGAAGGGAAAAACATGGCCTTTTATATAATCGTTAACAAAGCTGAAACCCTAAACAAGCCATAACCTTAAAGCACCTAATAACGTACAATAACCTAAGAATGTACATTAACCCTAAAACATGATTGGCATGCCTATAATCGACCATCATGTATGAAGCCATGCATATGGGCATGATAAGTATAAGTGTCTTTAATTTGGATATGATATGATGGTGGATGTGGTAAAAAAAAATTATGGTTTTATTGGTTTAGGTCTTAAATGTAGACCTTTAACTTGAGAGATTAATCTAAATGCTCCAATTTTTTCTTCTAACCCTCATCTTTTTCTTGATTTTGGTTTAATCATTCTAAACCCAAAACCTTAAACCCCCCTTGGTGGTCTTGTTGGGTTTTTTTTTTCATGATCTAGTTGTGAAACATGGTTGATTAAGTTGGATCAGATCTAAAATCATTGCTTCAAGTTGAATGGCTAATGGACATCATTTCCATTCCTCTTATGATCATCATTATAATGTTCATTCTACTTCTAATGATGCGATGATCAAAACTTCATGTATTTTGTTACATCACATTTAAGGCCCTTATGTCTAACCTTGGGTGGTGGTCATAATGGATTGAATTCCCATTCTAATCAAATTGTTTTAATTGTCTACTTTTACTATATTTAAACACCTAATTTTGAACATATTTTGGTCTAAATGTAGTGGTCGAATTATGTTATGTGCATGTTTCCAAAGATGGTAGACCTTTGGGCAAACAAAGAAATTAAAACAAACCTACAAAAAACAAAATAATCTAAATTTGTTGCATTACACAAAGTTAAGGTCCCTTGGAGAGAAAATGTTCCTAGATGCATTGTGGAGTCTCCTCACCCAAACACCATGGAAATTTCTTATAACAAACATTTTTCAAACTACAACATGGATAAACAGCAGGTGATTCACCTCATCCATGTTGTAGTGTGGAAGCAAGTTTACATAAACTACCAATTACATCACCTAGTTTTAGTTTTTGTAAAAGAAAATTTGAAGGATCACCTTCATGACAACTTGAAGGAGTTTAAAATAGGAACTAGCAATGAAGAGGGATAAAAAAGAACCACATTGCAATATGACGAGGTGCTAGAGTTCTTAAGGGTCGCAAGTGGACATGCAATTAGGAACATCTTGAAAAGGCATCAAAGTTTGTTATATGGGTCACTTGACTCTATACCCTCAAACCCATCATCTAATTATACTAACCCAATACCTCATATGTTTGCCCTAATGTTTCACTAGACTTTAGGCCATTTGCAAGTGAAAATGAAAAGTTAATGATCAAGGCAAAGATGCTACAAATCCAATCTAAGAACATGGTGACAATTGTAGTTTACTTCTCCACAACCTCTGATATTCAAAACACCTTTTTAGTTAGCAAAGTTGAAATCAACAACCATAGACTAAATAAGGTGAAAATTAGTAACTTGAAGACAACTAAAGACGTACGTGTCATCATAAAAAACGAATTTAAAATAAGGATTAGATCAATTTTGGACCTATGGCTAAAAATCCTTAGCCCAACCATGTGGAGTTTGGTTAGCATCTTGATCACCTATGACCTCGTATGTGAGGTTCATGCATCTCATGTGTAGGAACTTCATTAAAAGAGCTGCAACTCAAAACAAATGTGAATATTTTGGTTTTGTTGAATCAAAGCTCTTCATGTAGTGCTTCCACTTTTTCCTCAACCCACCTATGCCCCACTCTACTTGCACCTTAAACCTTAGATGCATCATGTTGTAGGTTTGCACAACATTGTGGTCAACATTTAGTGGCATTTCTCATCGCCCTATCCTACACATAATGAACATCTAGTCACCTATATAGCCCAAATCTCATAATAGATATTCAAAGTACTCATGTTCATATGGGTGAAGTATTGGCATAAGTCCCTGTAAACACTTGAATGTCATAAAATGCTCACATCATGAAAGGAGCCTAGGTAGCCACCATTTATGTAAATGAACAAGCCTTGATGGTCTAGGATGACCTTGTTGTTCATTGCATAAATCTTTTTCCGCCCATTGAACCATGTATGATGTGCCTCATTTTGTCAAGGTTTGCAAATTTCAATCAATATCCTACAATGAACCCAATACACCTTGGCAATTCTTGCAAATGTGTCCTTAACTTAACCCTCTCATTAGGTGTGGACCATTAGATCTCATTTAGAAGCGCATAGTTGATGCATGATGCAATGAACAATACATCATCACATAATGCAGATTTTGACCATTTCCACATGAAAGCGTCATTGTGAGGTGACTTTTCGTCCCTCCACTCCCGGTTCTACAAGGTGATTATGCTGAAGCACAATTGCTACTAGTGAAGGAAAGAATGCAAGTATAATTCTAGATGTTAGATTGCGTTTATAGTTGAAATTTATTAGCCCACCTTCTATGCAACATTTATGATTAGAACTGATGGATACATTTTATTTTTTTTCCAAGCTCACACACTACACATCCTAGGCTTCATGTCAAATTATCATTCATTTAAATCAATGTTTAAAGATTCAACACCACGTCCAACATGGCTGCAGACCCCTAGCCACTTAAAACGT
>Ga0209208_10007831_pt1 | contig 14367 bp, 6 predicted proteins | sample S1TSphfallax_3_FD_187694 | JGI IMG/M metagenome (GOLD analysis project Ga0209208, IMG submission 187694) | Host-associated microbial communities from peat moss isolated from Minnesota, USA - S1T2_Fd - Sphagnum fallax MG (SPAdes) (version 2) | ecosystem: Host-associated > Plants > Peat moss >...
CAAAGTGAAGCAAATGTCCAAACAAACACCACAGCGGGCGCCTGTTGTGGAGATTTCCGGAACGAACTGCAGTAGCGGTTCCGGTTCTGGTCCGGTTACCACGCAAAGAGTGACGGGTCGGACGGACAGACAGACAAGTGAATTTATATATAAGATAAGAGAGGTCGAACTTTGTGCAAACCATATGGGATAAGACCCAGGTGCAATCGGGAACATCTTGGGGAATGCATCTAGGAACACTTTGGGAACTTGGGAACTCTTTGGGAACTTATCCCTGCCGCTGCCCCCTCAAAAAAGAGAGAAAAAGAAACTGGTTCGTTCATGAGTGCATGCTGACGCTTCTCATTGCCTACATGAAATTTCTAGTTCCAAAACTGTTGGTCACCATTTTTGACCTGGGCTAATGGCACGGGCAGAAATTCGGGGACATACTAAAAAAAGAATGCATTTAAGACCCACGCCCTATTTGGGTGGGAGGGGGAAGGGAGTTGTACCCCACCTTAAATTTTTCCGTCTAAAACAGAGAATCCCCGTATTACTTGGAAATACATGCAAATGTGGGCCACAGCGAGGCCCAGAACTTTGGGCCGGGCCCTTCAAATGCTGGCTTGCTTGTTTACTTTTATGCTCCTTCTTGCCCTGAGATGGCGGAATTTCTCTTTAGCTTAATCGCTACCGATGACCACCGATGGCCTAGTCACTAAGCACGGATGTAAGTGGCCATGGCCATGGACTATCAACATATGATTTAATCAATTCTCAAAAGGGTTGGGGAGAAAAGAGAAATCTCTTGAGTGATAACTTGCAAAAAACCATCCTAGAGAGCTCTAGAGAGTAAATGCATTTTGCCAAAACGTAAAGTGCACAGTTTGGTAATTATGTTCTGAAATATTTAAAATTTGAGACTGTCGAACTCCCGTGTTTTTTTTTTCGGGGGGGCGGGGGGTTTTTCCAGTGAAACGGATTTTTAAGTACTTCGAAAAAATCGGCAGAGTGTTAGTAGCAAGGTAGCTATTAGTGATGTAAATGACTAGATATGGTACCCAGGAACAATTGATCTAGATACGAATTATTACTGCAGGAGACCGCGCGCGTGCTCTTGCCGCGTGCAACAAATTCAAACAAGTGCATAAATTTGGAAAGTGTCAATTTGAAGCAACAGCAGCTCTTTGGGTGGGTTGCCTGGTTCTAACAGGATTACATGTCTATCTCATGTATGAAAAGCACGATTGAAGAGTTGCAAATTACTCACCAGTTAGTACAGTACTAGAGCTCCCAGAAAGCTGTCTACTAGAAAGTCTACTTGACAAGTAGCTAGTAAGTCCTGAAAGGGGTGCAGCAGCATGTCAGATGCAAGCGGTTCAAACCCACTCATTAGATATAGATTCTTATAAATTTTGTCAATTTTGCGCTGAAGTTCATGAATTGCAGTTCATAGGCAATAACTTCTACTGCAATCAGCTAGTTAAGCAGACAGCAGGCTTATAAGTCTGAGATATATTCTTATATCCCATGGAGTCTTTACTGATCAGACGAGATCCAGGGGTTTTGCTATTCGTGGTCGCCATCATGCTTCAGGCTAGTACCCAGATTTGTCTAGGGAGGCAAATCCTTTCAACAGGAAGCGGGAGACCAAGTGATGATGAGATATCGACCACCCAAGAAGTAAATTATGACAAGGTGCAAACTACATTGAACTCTCTTTTGTTGGTACTGCGGTCCCCCGGCCCTGGGACTCTGCGAACTTGTCGACCAATTTTGCAATGACTTGAAGAATCTCTAGATGGCATATGATTCATTCAGGGATTTATATGATTAGTATTAGGCTAGAAAGTGAACCCAGCTCCTACGGAATGAACTCGTGACGTGATCTAGATCAAGCTCCTGACCACATCTTTGGTAGCTGCTTAATTTTACAGGTCTTGAAATCGTACTGGATACATAGAGATCATCCGGACTCGCCCGCCTCAGCTGCAAGTACATACAACACTAGCTCACAATCAGAAAGGATGGCAGCGGCGGCGAGAAGGAGCTTGACACGTGCGGAGTATTTCTCACGTAGAGTACTGGACGACAGCTCTAGCGGAAATTTCGACAGTCCGGTGGAATCAGTAGTGGTCGGGGGTGAATACGCGATGGCAGTGTTCGTAGGCACACCTCCGCAACCTTTCTTTCTAGACATTGATACTGGAAGTGACCTAGTGTGGGTGAATTGTCAGCCTTGCATCCAATGTATCGTCAACGCTAGTGATAACCCGTTTGATCCCACCCTGTCCACCTCGTACCAGGAAGCCTCGTGCACCGACGCCGCGTGCACGGTACTAAGCAAAATCCCTTTCTGAGGTCAATTTTTTTATTTGAATCATTCTGAAAACTTGCGGAGAGTTCTGAAGGAATTAGTGGCTGACTTACGACTTCATTCCACATATCCCACAGGTTTAAATCCAGCGATTATCGACTTAAATTCTTTGCTGTTCTGTTGTTTGTTTGTATCAGGAATTTCCAAATTCAGGTAGTTCATGTGTCGGCACGGGTGCCTGTGATTACTTCTACGGATACGGAGACGGAAGTAACACCAGCGGTATTGTAGCATATGAGACGTTCACCTTCACGGCCATAGACGGATCCTCCTTTGCTATCGAACCTATCACGTTTGGATGTGGTCAAAATGAAAGCATCAATGGATTCCCAGGAAGTGACGGACTTGTGGGTCTAGCTCAAGGCAGTTTCTCTCTGCCTAGCCAGTTGTCCTTGTTCTCAGGCTTTACCGACATTTTCTCCTACTGCTTGATCCCCTTTGACGGCACCGCGGCGAATTATAGCACTTTCTACTTCGGAGTTCCTGAAACGAACATCTCGACCTACACACCCATATATGGCAACCCAGTCGTTCCATCTTTTCCATTTTATTACGTGCACGTGACTGGAATCAGCGTAGAAGATGTATCGTTGGACATTCCAGCGGATTTTTTTTACACAAGCCCCACTGATGGCAGCGGTGGCATCATCTTCGACTCCGGCACCACTTCGACGCTATTGATAGGCGTTGCCTACGATGCCGTCGTCCAGGTGAGTCATGTCATGATCATCAGCTTCATAGTGTCCACAACAGACATAATTGATTTCCTTGTTGCATCAGTTGGCCATCACACTCTCAATCTACAAACTGACTCAAAAATTTGAAAATCCCCAAAAAGAGAAAGTACCATATGAGTAATTTGTGTAGCAATTATCAGACCCGCAGCAGGACAGTAACGGTGTCTTTCCATTAGGTTGTTGTGTGCATCATAGTTACACAGTGTGCTGTGATCACAGCAGCCTAATGGAAAACCATTGACATAGGGCCTTGATCACAGCAGCCTAATAGAAAGATGTCCTAAGTCTAACGCACGTGTATTGCGCACGGGTGGACTTTCTTGTGTGGGTGGTTGCAGGAATTTGAGAATCAGTTCACTTTCCCTACAGTAAATAATCCACCCTTCGTATGCTTCGATGTAAGTAGCGCCACTGTGATCGAAATTCCGAATATAGTATTCCATTTGCAATCTGTGTCTGGTACAGAAACTGTCGACTTCGTGCTATCTTCTGACAACGTTATTTTCTACTACTCGGATACCGTAGTATGTCTTAACATCATGTCAGTTAGTCCTCCTGGCCCAATGATCATTGGTAACACAGCGCAAGCGGATCACGAGATGGTTTTCGACCGTGTGAACGGCCAAATTGGTTGGGCTTCCACAACATGCACCTAGCACCAGCTAGAGTGTAGGAATCTCAATCTATTCTTTCTCTTGATACTGGTATTTTTTGTCAAGGTAAAGCTCGCGCAAGTGTGTGCTTAGTGCTTATTACTACTAGACTAATTGATTAGGAATTAGTCCTGATCAAGTAATTGTTGTATTCGCTCTAGTCTGATCAAGTTCTATTTGCTGCCAAGCATCACACCAAGTGTGCATGCAGCTGGATGGAGTTTTGCACCTACAGCTTTATTGAGCCCTGCCCCCACAGGGACAGGGACTATCGCATCGGATCCAACTTTTGGAAGATTTTCCTAATTAGAACCGGTTTCACATTAGTAGAACTGGTTTCTTTGGTGAAAGTGTTTAGACTGTTTAGATTGGAAGGGATTCTTTTGGTGTTCAGAGTGTGGACACAGTAGGTAAATATACAACATCTTGTCTACTGGTAGGACCAGCGTGTCTGTGATGCCTTGTTAATGTGTGCCTCTAGTCTTCAAACCCTCAAACAACTGCCTTTTTATTTTCTATGTGTGTTTTGAGGGATCTCCCCCAACAGAAGAACCCTAGGGGATGTATGCTCAGGGAGCTCCCGAATTTTCTATGTTCCCATGGAAATATTTCTTTTCCACAAAATGGGAAAGAAGTGAGGAAATCAAAAGAGAGGTGTTTACTTAAGGGCCGGTTCCTGTACTTGTGCATTCTCCTGAGGTTTGGGAACACCCTTGGGTGCCCCTCCCTAAGGAGAATGCACTGGTAGGGGGAGCCTCCCCTACAACTAAACCCACATGTGGTGATAAGCATGGTTCTGCTTTGTGTACCCCAACTTGGTTCAGTTTGTCCTCTCCTGCAATATTATTTCACTATTGAGATTCCATTGTCCACTTGCAGCAATATGTTATGATAGTGGTGGACCCATTCCAAGCCTACCAGGCCTGTTTGGAATGGTTCAAGACCACTATGGGCCTACTAGGGACCCATTCCACATTGGGATGTGGCATCTAGCCCATGTCAAGGCCTACATGGGTCCCATTCTATACAGTGGCACCAGTAACTATTGCCTTCCTTTAGTGGTGAAGGGATTTTCCAGAGTGGAACTGGTTTTCCCAACCGTTAATTCACATTCCAAGATCTCTAAGTCAATTCAAATTACAAAGTGGCACTAGCAAGTGGGACTAGAATATGGCTTCTTGCCCCATGTGAATAGGAAACCCAAACCAGCTACACATTAATAATAAAAAGATGAACTAAACCAGTAAGTGGCATTACTAAGGTCCACAAAGAGTTACATTATTTGATGATGCATTTCCCAACTAACATACACCATAAGGAGGAATTATACATTATTCAACAAGCAATTTAGCCATCCATGGTCCATACTAGTCCATACCTAGTTCACCTACTAGTCCTTAAACATCTGAAAATAATTTTAGAAAACACATTGCCTATTAAACTTATATCAATAAAGTAATCCTCACATTGGGCTTCATTGTACTCAATCACTCTTCCTTTTTGAGTTATCCATAAGGTTTGGGAAAGTGAGAATCACTCCTCAAAAGTAAGGATAAACGTCCTCAAGTGGTCATCATAGTTTTTATTATAATCACACAGTACAATCTACTTAGGTTTCCATCCCTAGATTAGTGGCTGCCTAGAGTAGGGAGTTAATTTGGTTAGGATTTATGTATGGCCAAATTACCTACAGTACATTTAAAAGCTACCTAAGGCTTACTTAATTACTATCTAAGATAAGGACAATAAATTTAAGTTTAAATAAAAGGTTACATAGAGATTATTCTAAAAGTTCATTCATGGTTGGGGTTTCAAAAAGGAGTGTCTAATTCAAAAAGAATTGGAAAGGATAATTCCAGATTTTCACATTGTTCAAGATATTGCAACTATGATATATTGAGAAAATATTTTATTCCTAGTATTAAAATATTGAGAATTTTTTTAAAAAAAAGGCTCAATAATTATTGGATGTTATATAGAAGTTTTTATGGGCCTTTGATCAATTTATAGTCAAATGATTGTCCATATTATAGATTTTTTTAAAAACGAATTTATAAAACGATGCAATTAATTTCAAACTTTTTGTATAGGAAAACCATGTTTCTTTTATGCAACTACCTATTCATTAGGTCAATTTGATGAAAAAATAAATCATATGAAAATTTTAGTGTTTTGAAATTTTGAAACAAAGGGTTGTAAGGGAAATTATTCTTTTATTAAATCATTTGATTAATTATTTAATATTAATTAGGTTCAAATCTCTAACTCTAGATTTAGATTCAATGTGCAAAAAATAATCATGCAAAAAAACATGTTTAGTTGAATTAAAAAACCCCTTATGGCATTTTTTTCTTTTTGCTTGTAAACTTAAGATTTAACTTAGGGGATTTTCAAAGACTATTTAAAGAACTCAATAAGATTTATGTCTAGGGGCCTATGAATCAACCCTTGGTAGATCATGTTAAGTAATTCATAACTAGCCCTTAAGTGTTGAAAATCCACGTTCATTTAGTTAATCTTAGTTAGTCACTAGATACAAAATGTAAGTTGGTTAGTTTGGTGATTATTTCTTTATTTAGTTTAGTTAAATTTTTTTGGCATTTGCTTTTTGGTTAAGCTTATTGGTGTTAGGATCACTTTTTTCATTGTTACAAATTTGTTTGTTTTGGGTGTGACAAAAACCTTGGTGTGTTTTTGAATCTATGCTCCATGTTTGTGAACATGTTATTTTGATGTCTTTAGTTTTCTTGCAAAAAAATGATTTAAAGTTTGCACTTTATTTCTTATTTGTTAACATGGTACGAAATTTTTAAAGTTGTTTTTGAAAAGGTTGAAAGAAATCTAGAGTTAAAAAGTCTCTTTAATTAACTTATTTGAAAGTATTTCAATAAATCATAAGATTTTTTCAAATGTAAAACAGAAAAGAAGAAAGGAAATAATGTGAAATAAAAGAAAAGGAAAAAGTTACAACAACAAAGGTTATGCAAGTTAAATTGTTTAAATCTAAATAGACTTGACTTATTATCAAAGAACATTGATGTGAAACTTGGAAAAATTATTTAAAAATATGATGCCTTTTTATTCTCAAAATTTCAAAGAAAATGGATTTTTTTTATGAGAGATATCATTACAAAGAATTCTTTCCTTTGCAACCAAAAAATCAATGAATAAATGTTCTAAAACATTATATAATTGATTATAATCATAAAATATTATATCAAATCCTATGTGAAAAAAATTGCGGTTATATATTAGTGGTGCATTTGACTAGTAGATCATGACATGATAACAAGAAAGATGACATTGTTTTTTTATTATAAATTTTCATCCATATGGCATCCATGATCGATAACAAAGTACATGGATGTTTAACTTGTCATTTGAAAATGTGATTACAATAAACTCTTTCAAATATGATTAAATAATGGCTATGCAAATGACTTGGACAAAATGATGTGTCATTGCATAAACAATGTGGTCATGAATTTATTTTACAATGATTCAGAAATGGTTATTAGTAATTTAATATGAGTATAAACTAACATAAAAAACTATGACATGTATGGAACTGATTTTGAGTAATCTTATACACATGGGTAAAATAAGAACTTTTTTTACATTTTTAAAAAATATACTTGATATATGATCCATTTTAAATATTCAATGTGAATAAATTAATTATTATACATTGAAATAATTTGATTGGTAAAATTATGATATATTATAAATTATTTTTCATGTTTTAATTGAAAATAAAATAAAATTGTAAGATGTGCAAAATATATAATTGATTTATACATTAAAATTTTATCATAAAATAATATAAATATAAATATAAATAAATAAATAAATATTACGTGTGTAAAATTATATTATTAAAAAATTAATATTAAGTTATAATGTGTAAAAGGATTTTTTTTTAATTTCCAAAAACTAGTTAATATATTGGGTTTGAATTTCATTGGTCTGAATATAATCTAACTATATATTTTTAGATAGAATTGATCTATAATCCATTTGTAAATATTGTATGTGGATAAATTACATGGACTCATATATTTAAATTAAAAATTATTTGTGAAATTATGATATATTGGGAAAAAATTGTATAATATAATTTTTTAAATCAAATGAAAGTTTAAAATATGAATGATCAAATTTGAGGTTTTGTATCATGTTCAAATGAAATATGATGTAATAGAATAAAGATTAAATTATCTACACAACAAATGGGGTGGCTTAGTGGTAAAGGAATTGAATTTCATCATTAGAGTCCAAGGATCAAATTTCACAAGTGACATTTCATTGTAATCAATATTAAAATATTGATTGAATATTTCATACCTACCTAAATTACCTAGGTTAGGTGGTTACTTAAAGGTTTAAGTAGGTAGATTGAGTGGTCTATTTAGCCATTTAAATTAGGTTTCTAACCTAGCTTAAGTAATGACATGTGCAATAGTTGATAAGAAAAACAATAATGAAATAAAAATATCTTATTCATTATATTATATATAGTAAATTAATAATATTATTATTATAAATTAATAATAATGATGTTCCCCAAGTTTTTGGGTCTAATTTGTAATAATAATAATTTAAATAAAACAATGATTAAACTATTACCAAACTATCACTAATGACTTCCCATATGCCCTTTATGATTAATGGATGAAATGTACCACATCGTTGTGCCACATTATGTCCTAAATGACTATTGTTGTAAACAACTTATCTGTAATGACTTTAAAATTATTAATCACTTTTGTCCTTTATGGTTGTCCAATACTAATCGTAAATTCAATTATGACTACAAGTGAAATAATTTGGTTACAAAAATAATTTAAAAACTTGGAATAGCCAAAGGATGTTACAATTATCATCTATTATGATAACATCAGTAACATATTACTTGTTAATAATTTAATAAATTGTTAAGAGAAAGTACATTAAAGTGCATTATCACTTTGTGAGAAAAAAGGTTCCAACAAAGGAAATTGACCATTTGTGTCAATAATAAAAATCAAGTTGTTAACATTTTTACAAAGGTTTTAACTACATAAAAGTTGTAAAAATCTAGAAACATGTTTAATGTACTAGATGTGAACTTGAACTAAAGGGGGAATGTTGAAAATCCATGCTCAACTAGTTAATCTTCATTATTACTATATATATATATATATATATATATATATATATATATATATATATATATATATATATATATAACTTGGTTAGTTTAATGATTATTTCCTTATTTAGTTTTTTTCTTTTTTTTTAAATGACTTTTTGGTTAAATTTTTTATTGTTAATGTTTTGATTATTGCAAGTTTGTGTTTAGGGTGTGACAAAAACCTTGGTGTGTTTTTGAATCTATGTTCCATATTTGTGAACATGTTATTTTGATGTCATTAGTTTTCTTGCAATTGGAAATGCAATTTACGAACATGACATAAAAACAATATGCTCACAAATTGTATTCCTTTAAAGAGCCCATTATGTGGCCCCCTTTTAAACCATGAGTTAATCTTAAACAACATTTCAAATAACTTTTAGGAATCTTTTAATCTAAGAAATCTAGGTAACTAAACCCAAAGGTAAACTTTGTGTAACCCACCAAGTAGCCTTTAGGTATCCCATAACCTAATTCAAGCTTTTAGATATCTTCTTAGGTAATCCCTCAATAGCCCTTAGGTAGGCCTTATGTAACCTTTAAATAGATTTTAAATATCCCTTAACGTAGGCAAACCTTATGGTGGCTTCCCAAGGTAGGCTTTAGGAAGCCTTCCAAGCTTTATGTAGTTCCCTTCTATAGGATTTTCATAGCCACTAGGTAACCCTTTAAATATGCTTTATGTAACCCTTTAAATAGTTTTTAGGTATTCCATAACCTAGGTAGGTCCTTAAATGTCTCCTTAGATAGATCCTAATTAACCTTAAGGTGGCTTCTCAAGGTAGTTCATAGGAAGCCCTCTAGGTAAGTTTTATGTAACCCCAAATGTAGGTATTATTTAGCCCTTAAAATAGTCCTTAAGTATCCCATAACTCAAACAAGCCCCCTAGGTGTCTCCTTAGATGGTCCCTAACTGACGACATGGGTAGGTTCTATTTAACCCCCATAGGTATCCATTTAGTGGACTCCACCAACCAATTGCATTTTAGTGTTATTTCCTAGCATAGTTGCATTCAATGTGATAGGCACATTTTGTTGAACATGTACTTTATTTTGAATCATAATAGATGGTTTAGGTTGATACAAAATTGGTTGAATTGGTATAGTAACATGAACATTAACTAAATAAGGGGTCCTACTTGTTTTCATTACAAGTTGATTTTGGCCTTTGGATAAGGATACCATGCCATAAAAAATGTAGTGGTTATAGGATTAACAAGTTCAAACATCTTCATCCCATTAAAATATCTTGGATACAAATTTGAATCTAAAAATAAATAAGGCAGTATAACATTGTACTAGATTGGATGAGAAGGAAAAGATACATTATTTGTATGACCTAGTACTATTGGTGTAATAGTTTGTTGCCAACTTGTTGGTTGGGTAATTGGAATTGCTTCATTCCTTATAACAAGTCGTGTGAAATTCTTTTGCACATCTGCAACAATGAACCTTGTTAGAGTGCTAAAAAAAATCCATCATGAAGTGGTCATCTTCATTTTCTTTGAATAATCAACAAAGTTTTTAATCCACAAAAGGAAAAAATTTGAAATTGTGACCAATTTGTTGACAATAACTACAGGCTATGATTTCAAGATTGATATCCTCCCTCTGAATTGGTATGTTCTAAAATACATGGCATGGTTCTGTTTGGTTTGGATAACCAAACATTGTAAGGCAACTAACTTTGACAAAAAACAAGAAGTAGTGTATGTGTTTTAGTTAGTCTAAAATGAGGTAAAACAATTGGTTGGTTTGTGAGTCTTTTATCCAAATGTCAAAGTTATTCCACCTGATTCAAAAATTGAACACATTCCTATTATGTATCACCAATAACATGTTCATTATTTGAGACATGTTCATTGTTTTGAACATCTTTGAATGGTTTTACTAATAATGACAATTCATCCATTTTGGGAATATGATAGTTAGAAGTTGCAAATTGCTAATGTTGTTGGGTAGATTTAGCTTCCTCAACATTATGAATAGGTTTAGTTTTTCCCATTAGGTTGCAAATTGATTTTTCGTTGTTGGTTTGAAACTTGTGATGTAAGTTGGTGGCTGACAATAGGTACTTGTGATTCCCTATTAACTTTTTGTTTTGTTAATATTTGTTGTTGAATTGTAATTTCCTATTGCTATAGTGCTTTTGTGTTTAGAACACCCACAGGTTGTGCTTCTTCAAGTCGATTTATTTATTCTTCCTGTGTTGGTACATTTTTTACTACATGTTGTTGCGTAGTTAGTTCTAATTGCCTTTTAACACCTTTCATAAGCACTCTTGACATTTTTTTCTTTTAACCTATCTGTTACAAAAGTAGTGCTACATTACTTTGTTATTCAACAATCTCTTCTTAACAATTAAAAATCAAAACTAACCCCCTTCATAAATTAAACTATAAAATAACAAAATCTTAACACAAAACAACTTCTATACACAAATATTCTCCAAAAATGACAAAACTTAGAAACTTAAATTTGCTTGGATAGGCACATGTAAATGAAAAGTAGAGAATAATTTTAACCAAATAATTCCTAACCACCTCCAATTTTGGTGTCATCCAATTTGTTATCTAAAAATATCCACCCTAGGTTTGAATCATGTAATGTTAGGTTAAAGTAGTTCTAGCTACCTACCCCCTAGTGTGAAGGGTGCATGGGTTAGTTTCCTCCTTAAACTTTAATCATATTAACCCCCCAACCAAGAGAGGGTTAAATGGAACAAAAATACTACTACTGATTATCCCTTTGTGTGAATGGAGCATAAAGAAGCTAAACCTTTTAGTATTACAATTTACAAATCTGAAACAAGATTCAACAATTTATTTCTTCAAGAATTCTGCATTTGAATCTTTACTCTTCATAAAAAATTAGTAGTTGCAATCTGCTATCCCATTAAAATGTGCTGTTGTGTTTTCGATAAATAAATAAATAAATAAATAAATAAATAAAAATGTTGGACTTGGCACGGTACTGTGGCATAAGAGAATAGGCGCATTCTACCCACTAATGAGTCACTAAGGTGTGGAGTGATGCCCATTCTACACATTAATGAGTCACTAAGGCGAGGATCGATACCCATTCTACCCATTTATAAGTCACCAGGGCGAGGATCGATGCACATTCCACCCATTAATGAGTAGTAATTCGAGAATCGATCATTGGTGGCAGATTCCCGACCGTAGAGGCTTTTAGTTGCCCTTTCTGCCTTGCAACTGCAGAATCAGCACTCGGCAAGACAGTTATATTCTTGGAATGCGTTCTAAACGCGCTCTTGCTCCTTCTTCTCTTATTCTCCTCATTCTTCTTGGTGTGTTGCGAATCTGTGCAAACCATGAGAAGAATTTCCCAAGCTTCTTTGAGCATTGTCGGCAGAATGCAAGCGTCAAGAAACTACTACAAGAGCACGAAGAAGATAGAAGCGGAGAAGATGCTTTCCAAGAGGAGAGATGTTTACACCAATGCGAGAGAGAGAGAGAGAGAGAGAGATCTTGATCAACAAGAGAAAATGGAATCTGTAAATTAGGTGTCTGGAAAGATTCAAAGCAGATTTTCTTTCACACATTTACCGCTCTGGAATATTATCGTCGTTATCGTCCGCTATGAAGTAACGAATCGAGAAAGCATCGCGCAACTGTGTAACCCTATCTCACGCGGCGGGAAAGGGTGGAGAGAGAGAGAGCCATGAACGACGTCCAAAGAGGTGAGATAGTGTACATGTTTCACATTCTCTTCTTCTCTCTCTCTCTCTCTCGCCTCGCTTTCATGTCGTTAGATACTACTACATGCGCCCACCCAACAGCTATGTAGAGATACGAGCTCTAATCGAAGATTAATGTTTGAACCTAGAGTTCAAAATGAAGTCAATCAGGGAGATAGTAAGCAATGGTGGCTATTCTGAGTGTGAGGGAAGTATGGATGTTTACTGAAGTTTCCAACGCGGGACTATTTTTGTTGCCTTAGGGTTTAGGGTTTAGGGCCATATGAAACCCGGGGTGATACTTTCTGCATGCTTTCTGGAAGTCATCAATCTTTGAAATGTTTACATTTCAACTCTAGCTGTAATGTGGGAGCTGGTAGACAGAAGAAAGAAATTGCAGTTTATTAGTTCTTGGGCTTAACCCTAATTGTGATTGCAGAGTGCTGACTTTGGTGCTTTTTGCATCACAGAGAGGATGCAAAGAAACCGTGAGATTGCTAGACATCGCCTGCATTCTCGAATGTTGCAGCTAGACCTAGGTTATGGAGGGAGCCATAAATCTCTGCTTGAATCTCAAGCAAAACTCCATAGGACAATTTCACCCTCATTGGAGACAGCTCTGGAAGAGAGCAAAAATATTGCCTCACAAATGGTTTGGGATGGATTTCAAAATACAAGTCCTCCTGCAAGCTCCATAGATATGACTGGAATTGACAGGTCTGATTCAAGCTTGAGGGTTTCACAACAAAACACAATGAAGGAGATTTCTCCACTCAAGAAGTGGGTTCACATTGATCATACACAGCCCACTCTATTATGTTACTCGGGGTTTGTGAGAAGCACTCAAGAATTTGATTACCTGGTGGTGATAGATTTTGAGTCAACATGTGATCAGCCAGTAAACCTGCAGCCTACAGAGATAATTGAGTTTCCTGCAGTTTTGGTGAACTTGAACATGCAAAAATTGGAAGGGAGCTTTCGAACCTATGTGAGACCTGACTGTCATCCACAGCTTTCCCAGTTCTGCAAACTTCTGACAGGAATACAGCAGGCTGAGGTATGTGTACAAGGAGTTCCATTCCATCTCCAGCCCTACTGTCACCATTTCTGTGCTCTTTTTTTCCATTGGTTTTTACTGAACATATCATGTGATATCACAGCAGAAATTTCATGTACTATGGAATGTTTCCAGTACTTTGAGGATTGAGGGATTGCTTAACAGAAATCTGTGTGACATCATGATTTTGTGCAAGAATCATGCACTGTGAAGATTTATGTGAGAAATATAATGCACATCTGTGGGGCCATTACTCTGAGGAGTGTGCAGTCACTTGGGTGCACACGCCACACCTGTCAAGCAGATAGGAGCCCCCTGACAACCATCACTGACTTTCTACCTACATGTCTGTCTGATTATCACAATAATGTGTTAGATTGGTGTATCCTTCGAATTTTTTGGTCCTTGATCCTCAGGGCTCTTAGAACTGTCTCCTGCTATTCAAGGGGCAGAATCTCAACCGAGACATATCTGCGGAGTACATATATTGCTTATGGACATAATACCAGTTTCCTCTTGCAGTTATTTCATTCAAGGTTGAGTAACTGAGTGATGTTCATGAAAGAATTTTGTTCCATTGTGCAGAAGACTCTGTTCAACATCTGTTCATTACTGTACAGGCCACCAAATATTTACACTCTACAATGAGTATTTCTTGGGCTAGGGATGCAAACTTGCTGTTCCCCCA
>Ga0209208_10007832_pt1 | contig 14366 bp, 11 predicted proteins | sample S1TSphfallax_3_FD_187694 | JGI IMG/M metagenome (GOLD analysis project Ga0209208, IMG submission 187694) | Host-associated microbial communities from peat moss isolated from Minnesota, USA - S1T2_Fd - Sphagnum fallax MG (SPAdes) (version 2) | ecosystem: Host-associated > Plants > Peat moss >...
CACTTTGACCCTAACAGGAAAGGGAGTCAGATTGAGAGGGGCAGCTTTTTTTTTTGTACTTGACAGACAGGGGCACATGCTGATTGGTTGATTAAAAATCCGGGCAGACCTTTTCAACAATCCAAAATTTGGGACCTTAATTTCCACACATGAACTGTGGCCAAACCGAACCAAACCAAACCAAACCAAACCAGAGGATTTGGATTTTTGTGCAGAGAGTAGTAGTAGGTAAACACTCCCTTTAATAAACCCTTGAGAGAGTTAGGGTTTTAGTTAGGGTTAACATGCAAATTACTAGTTACAACTCTTTGTATTGAAAAATTCAATTGAATTAATGTGAAGTTTATTATTTTCATAATAAATTAATGGTAATTTTTATAATTTAATTACCTAAAATTTGAAGGAAATTCAATGCAAAACCCTCCCCCCCCCTACCTCTAGCCAACTTGGGTATGAGCCTTTTGGTACTAAAAACCATCACCACTCTGGTATATATAGTCATGCCAATACCCAGGCTCATGTCAGACCAGCCTGGTCTTGGGTCTTGGCATCTGCTATACCCTGACTCATACCCAGCCTCAAGTTGTTGTTGGACCCAAATAGCAGGACCAAGTTGGTACGAAAGGTTTTTAAAAAAGATACCCAAAACCATGACCAAGCTAGTATGATTTTTATTTTATTTTTAAGGTACCCAATACTATGACCAAGATGGTATGAATTTGTTTTTAAGGTACCCAATACTATGACCAAGCTGGTATGAAAATTTCAAAGGTACCCAATATACCATGACTGAGATGGTATGAAACTTTTAAACGTACCCCCAATACCATGACCAAGATGGTATGAATTTTTTTTTTAAGGTACCCAACAAATACCAGACCAACACTAATTAGAACCCAGCAACAATTTAAAAAATAAGAAATGTTTTCCTGGAATTCCCAAAAGAATGAACTTGAAAGAGTTCACAACAAACACCTTGTGAACCAAATTGTGAGATCAAATGAACTTTTCTGCATGGTTCCCTAGTTTCTCCCTCCTTGATGGGCAGGGCCCCAAACAAATTGGTCATGGTAGATTGTGCAACATTCTGTCTTCTTCCTACTACTTTTAGTGTAAGTATTCAATGTAAAGATGACCAAAGATTGTTGCCAGATTTCAAGAGTGTGGCAAGCCTCTTTAATTGTGAGCAAATGTGTACTTCACACAACAAGATACTTAATGAAAGAAACCCCTAGACACTACTACTACTACTACTACTACTACTTTACACACTCCAATCTGACATGATCACCTTATTATTATATATTATTATTGCTACTTGGTTTTCTTGTTGAGCTGCTGCACTTGTGTCCAAGGTTTTGGATTTGGATTTTGGCTATACATCAGATCTAGGCTCTACCAGTCCTAATGAAATCATGATAACCCCCAAAATTCATTAATTCTCATTGATTTGCATACTTGTCTCAAGCAAGCCTCAAAATCTGCTGCTGCTTGCAGAGGGAGTGTTCAATTAGTTTTACAACCTTAACTAAAATTTCCATTTTCCTCTTGGAGCTCCATATCATTGGCATCTAGCTCAATGCATTCTCATAAACACACACACCATGCACTTGTTGCCAAATTCTGTCGCTACTCAAATGGGTTTTTATGACAAGTGTTTTCACACCATGCACTTGTTGCCAAATTCTGTCGCTACTCAAATGGGTTTATATGACAAGTGGTTTTACTTGTTATGAACTGACAATGTAGAAGTAAGTTGCATTATGATTTCAGACTTTTCTTTTTCTTCTGTCCTTTCATAGCCACTATGTATGTATTTGTAGTGTCGTATGTGCATAACTAGTGCCCACGAGTGCACTGTCTTTTTTATATATTGATATTGCAATTCTAGATTTGATTTACTTGCAATGAATTAGCATGTGTTGAAAAAAAGTGTGTGGCGTCCCGATAAGTTGCAAAGTATTGATGCCCGATGCTTCAAAATTGGTGGTGGTGCCACGACACAAAGAAAAAGTCACATATAATGCATAGAGACTTTCTCTCTGGAGATGCAATTTCCAAAGAATGTAAGTGAAACACCACCACCGCTTATTGGCCGTCTCTTCCAACATTCGACCACAAGAATTTTTGGTGACATGGGTCCCGATCCAAATATCTGAGAAGCAATTTCTTGGTAGCTGAATGAACATGAAATTTCTAGAAGTGAACCTTTTGGTGGGTTGGTGGGGGGAGTGAAGGGGAGCAACAACATTAAAAAAACGCAAGACATCAACCAAAGCATACAAGACTGAGACAAAGGTATCTCTTCCTTTTCCACCTCCTACACAGATTGGTGCCTTCATTAGTAAAGTAAAGTTTTGGCAAAATTGTTTCTTCTTTTCCTTTCTTCCTCTAGATATTTTATGATCAACAAAAGTAATGGAGATGGATGACTATCTCCCCCAAAAGCTCAGTGCAACGCCCCTAAAAGAATCCTACTGTCTTAGGTTGGAGAGAAGGCAATCCTATGAAGAATCCCAAAAATCCAAGAACCATAAATTAAGATCAGTTACTGTGGAAGTTTTTTTTGGGTTTCATGTCCATTGGAAGCAAAATATGACTGCCAATAAGTTCTTTTCTTAATGGTAAGAAATAGAAACATAATTGTGTGTGTTCAACATTCCAAATACAAAGATCATGATAAACCATGGACAAAACATAGAGTAATCAACACAACAAACCCAATCCATACATGCACTGAGAATGCAAATTAATATAGCATAATGCAAAGGCTACTTTGTTAACAAAATGTCTAGAATATTACCTATTGCTTACCTTAAATTGTACACTTTTTGCAATGTCAATAATCAACTCTAGTTCTAAAGGGTCTAGATCTATGAATCACAATGTCCTTATTGAAGGAGAAATAATAAGGTACCCAAAAGTACATTAATCAACAAGTCTATACTAGAGATTTTGCATTTAGGTTGATCATGTTGAGATACATTAAGTTGAAAGTTTGTGTAAAAGTGTAACATGTTATACCTAATTGTGTTCAATATGACTAATAAAGGTAGTTTTTCATGCAATTTTTGATCCATGGAAAAATCATTTTGAATCTCTTTTAATCATTTTATTTGCAATGCGAGTTTAAAACAAAGTTGGAGCATAAAACTGATAAGTAATGTATTTAAATAAAAATAAACGGATACATGTTAAAACTTTAGAACATATGTTCAGTTTTTAAAAAAGTGCTAAACTTACATAACATTTCATTTGGGATGGGTTGGGCTTGCAATGCCCAAGCAAAAGCTTTAAAATAAAAGACCCACAAAAACCAAATTGCAAAAAAAAAATTCACTCAAATATGTTTTGGGGTTGCCATATACAAGCCAAATTGATCACAATGAGCTTTGTTATGTACACTAAAATGTAACTATGTTCTTGCCCCCTTTGAAGAATGAAGATATTTTGAATTCATCAACATTCTTAACCGTTAATTAGTGGCAAAACAATTTATCTAACATCTTCCGAAGATGCCAAATCCCAATTGAGTACATAACAGTACCCACTATTCAATGGTCATTGAAGATTCTTGGTCGGGGCTTACATACACATGGAACTTTATGACCAAGCCACTCCACATGAATTTCTTACCTCCTTGTCTAACACCATGAAGAATTCAAAGTTATGGCCCCTAGTACGTTACCTCAGTTGCAATGCCTTAGGGGATTGATCAAAAGGTGTTTTCTTCTTTTCTTCATGGTGTATAAGCAAGCCCTTGGACATATGGTTAGGAATTATAATAGTGTCTAAGAGGCCAATAAGCCAAATTTGACCATCCCCTTTTATTTTGCTCAAACTTTTAAACCACACAACAGGTTCAAATCTATGATTAAACCAAGCAAGATGGAAGCAAAATGATTTTCATATATTTTGGGTAGGCTTGGAAAATGTCAATAAGTGGTCTAAGTGTTGTAAGGCTAATTAGGTACTTAGAGTTCAATATTTTAAAAAATGAGGAATGATGCATGATTGTCTTGCTACCCCATGTTGCTCTATTGTGGCATCACTTGTGCAACTGAATGCCTTTATAAACTCCGAAAATTAGGCACATTATGCACACAATTTATTGTGGGAATCATGGGTGACATCAAGATAATAGTCAATGCAAATGGCACATAAAAACCTGATTCCGTCAAGAGCCATACCTAAGGCATTGGGGAGGGGGGAGAACATGCTCACAATTTGACCCAAAATTAGACTATCTTGGAAAAATGGGACATACTTTAACCCAATGTTTATAAAAAAAATTGTGTTAAGAAAACTAGAAGACTAATATTCAAGGCCCACAAGCTTCTCGATCACGTCAATTACTAGCCAACCTAATGTCAAAGTATTTGGAGCATTTGTTTCAAACTAATCAAAATTCAAGAACCTTTCATTGATGAATTGTTCATTTGTCGTGTGTGGTGACCCTCCCTTTGGGTTTTGTAGTTCTGGCTTGGACTTGGGTCCTCTCTCTTTGTTCCTTCTTTAATTTTCCCCCTTTGTGGGGGTGCTTTGTTTAATGAAAGTTTGCGAGGCTTTCATCGCCTTCATTCCCTCAAAGACTTTGAAAGAGCTTTTTTCTTACCAAAAAACAAAACTCTCTCACTAAGTCAAATATCGCAATATTTTTATGAATATAAAAACCAAAAAAGGTCCAACTTCTCATCCCTAAAAAAGGAAAGAAGGTACTGTGGTCAGTTTTTCTACCTTTTCTTTAAATACCCAAATGTCAAGAGTTCTATTTTGGGGTGTTTTGGGGAGTGGAATGGGGGGGGGGGTTGGAAATGGATTTTGGGGAATAAAAAAAGAGTGGGATTTATAGGTAGAAGTCTATGGAAAGCTACAATATACCCTGCTTATGGTAGATTTAAAAGAAAATACAAGTAAATAAAAACCTATTTATTTCAAAAATACATCAGGTATAAATTTTTCATACTTTGGAATACAATATTTTTTATGAATACTTTTTATAAATACATTTCTAATACAATTTTAATACATTATTTATTTTTATAATACATTTTGTATACCACATTTTTTATTTTTGGAAAACCTTAGGTAGGCTAGGGGTGCCAATTTGCAAAGCTAGTAGGTCGGTAGTAGCCTGGCACCGGGTCGGGTCGGGTCGGGTCGGGTCGGATCGGATCGGACTGGTCCAAGCCCTGTGGCATGGATCGGGCAGGGAAGGCTCGTTGGCGCGGGCAGAAGTTTCTTCTTCAGCGGGCAGCTTCTCTCTCGCGGTTTTGTGGAGCCGCTTGCGCCATTGTCGGCTTTCTCGCTCTCGACATCGCTTGCGCCTTGCACAAGCTCTCTCTCCGTTTCCCCCCTCTCTCTCTGTCTCTCTGTCTCTCTCTATCTCTGTGTTTGCTGCGCTCTCGTGTGGAAATCCTTCCTGGGCTGGGAATATCTCTTTTCTGGTCGTTGCAAAACAAGAACTTGTGGTTGCTGCTTCTTCTAGTTTGCAAAAGCAGTGGCGTCCTGGAAGACTTAGTCTCTTGAAATCCAACAGACCTTTGGTCTAGTACTTCTCGATGCCTGCGTCTTTTGTTCCTCCCAGCAGTAGCTGCAGCTCGTTTGCGGCCGGCCCTGATCTCATCCTTGTTCTTGTTGTCGTTCATGTCCTTGCCCATGTCGTTGCTACTATTCTTGTACAGCAACAGCAGCAGCAGCAGCTTCTTCATGTGCACTTGTGTTCTGCGTTCTGATCTGCGTAAACCTACCCCGCATACCAGTGTCGTGTATCTCAATCTTTATCTCGTATTCAATCTGCAGCACGCCAGAGCAAGGAAAAGCACCCAGCAGAAGAAGAAGAAGCAAGAACAGCAGAAGAAGCAGTGGCGGAGGAGGATTTTATCATTGGACGTGGTGACGACTTCTTCTTTTTGTGCAGCCGCTGCAGCTGCTGCTTCTTCTTCCCCCCATGTTGTGTGTGTTCCCGAATCTGCTTGCCTCTGCTGCTGCCGCCGCCATGGGTGTGATGATGATCTTGCTGCTCTGGGAACAACATCATTCCTAGTGAGGTTTCGTTGCATGTCACAGCTTGTCTGTGCTCTCTCTCTTCAGGTTACTTTGTGGTTGCTGCGATCCCTCCCGTCCGGCGTGGTGGTCCGGACCCGAAAAGCTCTCGTGGGTGTGGGTTGTTGTTGGTAGAGAACTCTAGATCTAGAGTGGGTGGCTAGGGTGAACTGTTTGCCGACTCCTCAGCTCCTCGCTACTCGACTAGACCTCGCTCGCTCGCTCCAAGGAAGCTGCCAGCTTTTCCTGTTCTTCCTTGGCAGATTCGTTGTTGCTCTTGTTTTGCTCTCCCCGGCGATGTCGAATCTGATGGTGCTCAGGAGTTGGAATTCGATGATGGAATGCAATATTGTTGCAGCATATTCTTCTTCTTCTTCATGTGGCAGTGGCAGCAGCGCTGAGGCTCCGTCGATGCAGAGCTGCCTCTTCTCCTCCGGCTTGTTTCTGGCAGTAGCAACTGGTGACGACGTTCTGTTGGTGCGTTCTCCTCCCTCCTACGGCTGACCTTTCGTCCCCTCTCTCGTGCGCTAGTGGACGTCGCGTGGATCATCATCTGTTGTGGACGCAGCTTGTGTGGAACGGGAGAAAGAGAGAATGCATCTGCTGGAAGAAGATCATGATCATGATGTTCCACAGCAGGTGTGAGCAAGAAGAGCAGATTGACAAGAGAAATTTCTGAACGAAGAAGCGATCCTACATACCGGCCTCGGCGCTGCATCCATCGAGACATCCTTGTCGTTGTCGTAGCTGCGGCAGCAGCAGCGGATCAAGCTCTCCCGCGAGTTACAATGCGAGAGTCCGGCTTCAACAAATTCCCGAGCTTACTCACCCAGCAGCAAGCAGCTGCAACCAACAACATCCCAGCTGCAGTTGCAGGAGGAGGAGAAGGACCTGATTTGTCGCTGCAGATTAGCCCCCCAAGCTCCAGTTACAATCAGCAACAGCAGCAAGCTTCATCCTGCAACGGTGGGCAGCTAGTGTTCCTAGCTCGCAGCCCGCACGAGGGTGTGCATGGTTTCGATCTTTGGAAACGACCACATGATCAGAGGTCTGGCAGCTGCTGCAGCGACAGCGACAGCAACGTCTCTAGCCCTGCTGCTGCAAGCGGGATGATGAGATCACGCCATGAAGCAGCAGCTTCTTCTCTCGGTGTTGCAGCATCAACGGACTTGTGTCTGGCGAATCCTTCTTCTTTCGACAGCAGCTTCCAGCAAGCATCTGATCACGGAGTCGGTCCACTAGTCATGAGTTCTTCTCCGGAGATGCAGCAGATGAGAGCTCATGGGGAGCTTTTCAAGCCCGCCGGTCTTCATGGCAGAAGCAGCAGCAGCAGCAGCAGCTACCATCATCATCACCACCACCACCAGCTGCAGCATCAGCAATCCAGCCCTCCCCACGATTTCTTACAGGAGTTACACGACGGGAGAGCTGTGATGGAACACCAGCAGCAGCAGTCGAAGCTGCTGCTGCTGCAGCGGAGCGGTGAGTCAGCTCTCAAGTCCCTTCATCTCGGAGCAGCTCCTCGCGACGACGAGCTACTGTTACCACGGACAATCTACGGCAAGTACTCGGTAGAATCACAAGCTAGCAGAAGCTCCAATTTCTCACAAACCACGGGAGTGGAGACAGCAGCTGCAGCTGGTGGAGAGTGCAGGAATCAGCAGCAGCAGCTCCGCTTACAACAGAGTACTGGAGTGTATGATCGTCCTCATCACCAGCAAAGCCCACACAGTCCTCCATCATTCCAGCAACAGAGCACTTCCTGCAGCAGGCTAGGACTTGCGAGTTTTCAGTCCAATTACAGCAATGTTTTCAGCAGAAGTTGTTACAACTCCGAATCTGCAACGACAACAACAACGCAACAGCAGCAGCAGCAGCAGGGTTTTCAAGACAGTCGTCTGCAGCAGCAGCTACAGTCAGCAAGAAGCGGAGCAGGAGGAGGAGGAGAACAAAGCCATCACGAGTTGTATGCATCTTCTTCGTCTCTCCACATGCATGGAGGATTACAACAATCTACTGCAACTCCTCGACAGACAAACGTCGGCAGCATTGTTGGGACGTGTTCGAACTCCAGTATTCTCCAGGAGACTAACAACCCAGCGGCTGCTCTACGAGCTGGTGGAGGCGGAGGCGGAGGCGGTTCCCGCTTCATGTCCAGCAGCAAATTCCCATCCAAGCGATCCATGCGAGCACCCAGAATGCGATGGACCACCAATTTGCACCAACATTTCGTGCATGCAGTGGACTTGCTCGGTGGACACGAACGTAATCCTCTCTCTCTCTCTCTCTCATGATCTTCTGCTTCTGCTTCTGATGCAATTCCGAGCTTGGTTTTCTGAAGAAGCAAGAATAGGGAAAACCCTAACAGGCTTCCAGTGGAGGAGAAGGGCTGCCTAAGGGCCTCCTGTGTCTGTCTGTCTGGCTTGTGAAGGGCCTATCTTAGGGTCTGTCTCTTGTCTTGTGAAAGGCCTATCCTATCTACAGAAGGGTCTATCCTATTGTATCTTGAGAGCTTTTTTGGGGGTAATTCAAGGTGCTTGTCATGAGGCACCAGTTGAGAGAGCACAAGGAGAACTACTCTATGTTTTTAGGCCTAGTGTATGAATGGGTATGAGAGCTTGGAATGCTTGGAAAATTAGGTACCTGAGGCCCCCCCAGCTAGTAGGCGGTGTGGAAAGGGTATCAAATAATCTTTGGATTGTTTGAAGCATAGGAGAGATGCCCTAAGTAGGCTGACAAGATGGGTATCAATCATCTCAGATTGTTTGAAAGGTAGAGAGAGAGAGAGAGAGGAGGGCCTTTGTAGGTGTGGAGAGGAAAGGGTATGAAAAAACATCTTGGAATGTTTGGAAAATTGTCTGAGGACCACCCTAGTAGGCTGGGTGGAAGGGTATGAAACCTGTCAGAATGATTGAGAGATAGAGGCCCCATGGGTATAGGTGCAGAGGAAGGTTATCAAAAATATCAGAATCTTTGAAAGATAAAGAGAGCCTTTACAAGGCTGAGTGAATGAGTGTGTTAGAAGCCTCAGAATTTTTAAAAGATAGACTCAGCCCACTTACTAGACAGGGCTGAGTGGAAGGGTATGAAAATAGAGGCTCAGAATGTTTGGAAAGACGGGTAAAAGCACCTTAGGTAGGCAGGAACATGGAAGGGTATCAAAAATCTCAGAACATTTGAGAGTATAGAGGCCCTGGTAGGCCAAGTGGGAAGGGTATTAGAAAGAAAAATCTCAGAAAGGGTATTAGAAACCTCAGGCCTTTCTGCTACTACTGAAGAACCTGTCAGATTTCAATGACATGTTTGCTGGGACCTCCTTCTAAGGTCATCTCATTTGTTTTTGTTGATTTTTTGGTTGCTGTTGCCACTGCTGTTGCACAGGGGCGACACCCAAGTCTGTACTGGAGCTCATGAATGTCAAGGATCTCACTCTAGCTCATGTGAAAAGCCATTTACAGGTATGTATGTATTGCATGCCCACTATACTCCTTTTCGGAAGATTGAAGAAAGCAAAGGCAAATCTTTTGTCTTTCTCACACCCTTTTGTTTGGTTTGGTGTTTGTGTGTGTGTGTGTGTGTGTGTGTGTCTCTCTCTCTCTCTCTCTCTCTTTCTCTCTCTCTCGCTCTCTCTCTTAGCTAATAATTGTGTCACACCTTCAAATGAATCTCCTGCCCCTTGAAAGTCAGCCTCCTTGGCTCTCTAAAAATTTGAGCTGTGGTAAAACTAAAGATGTGAGAAACTGTCGCAGTTTTTGTAGTTGTTGAAGCTTATTTTCATCTAAGCTTTACTAAACTAGCTGCTTGGATTATCTGCTGCTGCTGTGAGGTGTTGCAGATGTATCGGACTGTGAAGACAACTGATAAGCCTCTAACTCTCTCAGGTGGAGCAAGTGACTGATCTTATAAAGCCCTCCCAAATGAGTCTTCCAAAGATCTATTGTTTGTCATCGAGTGAAATTGGAGTTCGTGTTTCCATCTTTAGTAGCGTTGGATGCAAAGGCAGTTAATTTATATGGGTTTTGTACTGTAAGAGCTCAGATTTATTCAGCAACTGAATTGATTGTTTGTTTGTTTGTTTTTTCCCTCATGTACTCAATTTTTTACAGGACATGGACATTTGTCAGAGTCACATCATAATAGTGGAAGGAACTCAGAGGAGTTTCTAATGGCTCCAGGTTCTTCCTGCAATAGTAGTGTTGAGAACTCCACATCTGGAGCAGCAGCATACATCCCAGAGTCCCCAAACTACTACCCAACTGTGGTTGATGCTCGTGCTGCTTTGTTGTCAATGCAAAGCAACAAGTCGTCGCAGGAGTCTTCCAGCTTATGGACTACCAGTTCAGACAGGTAAATATATGGTCCAGTTTCAATAACACAACTTTTGTTTAACATTTTAGGTTTGCATTCATTTATATCACTTTTTCTTGAACAATTCATGTGTAGTGTTCTAAATAAAAAATCAGAAAAACTCAAATTGAGTTCATAACAAATGACTTGCACAAGCTTGCAACATCTAACCCAGAACTGTGTCTTCTTTCATGTAGACTCAACTGGTCTCCCAAGGACATTGGCAAGGGTGATGCTAGGCAATTGAATGCTGAGCTTGATGGATCAGCTGCTATATGGGCACTCCATACTCCAGCATTCAGGAGTGAAGTGAGTTTCCCGGCCATCCTTGTACTTCAGATTTCCCTGGCCATTGCTGTACTTCAGATTTTGCAGTTTCAAGTGCTTTTTCGGTGGATGCTCACTCTGCATCATCATATTCTTTTGTTCTTTATTCTCTCTTGACATCTACTACCCATTTATACTCATAGCATGGGTGCTCATATTTTCTAGAGCTAGTCACTGCCTTTGTGTTCTTCGAGTATCAGAGTTGAGTTTGATTTGTGTTTTTTTCCCCTCTGCTCGGTGAAAGAGATGCAGAAATACTCTACTTTCACATGCTGACATCTTGGATGTTGCCCTGTTTTGCCTTTTATAGGTGAATGGAGGATTAGATCTCACCTTAGCTGAACAGCTTAAGGCTACCCATCCCTCAGGCCAAGACAATGAAATAGAAGGTGAGTGGATGGCGTCAACCACAACTGGCAGTAATAAGCTACCTCGGCTACAATTTAGCCCTTTTGCTCTATCAGAATTTGTCTCCTCTCATATCATCATCCCCAGTAACATCATCCCCAAAATGCCCAACTTGGAGTTCACTCTTGGAAGGTCTGGCTGGAATGGGGCTGGGCCAGAGCATGTTGCAACTGATGCACCGCAGGAGCTCCTGCTTCTCAAGTGCTAGTTAGTGGCAGTACCAGAATGTGTCTGTCCATGATGCCATTTGTGTTTGATTTCTTCTTCTCAAGTAAGCAGCAGCAGCAGCAGCAGCTTTGTGATTACAGTCACCACCACACCACTACTTTGATAGTTGACATACACTACTTTACTTATCCTTGTGGATGATGTTCTTCATGCTCCTCCTCCAACCTTTGAAATTGTCATGTATGATCCTGTAATTCTCAGATTTGAAATCAAATCGTGAATGATGCCATGTGCTGCTCACAAAAGCACATGACAAAAGTTTCCCCGTTTGTTTTGCTCCTTTCAACTCACTGTGTTTGTGATTCCAAAAATTGATCAATGTTTGTGCATTTCATATTGGGTGTTAAGTTTTATTGCAGTAGAATTATCAATTGCAGTGATGGGTGTCCCGCTCCAACAACACATGAAAACATCTTCTGGTTTGTCATCTCAAAAAGCTTTCTTTAGCTTGTCACATGTGTTCAGAAAATGAGCTCTATGACAAACTTTAAAAAGGAGAAGATGTCCAAAACTCCCAGTTCCTCCTCTGCCACCTGCAATCAGGTTGTGCTTCACAAGTATAACACAAACTAGACAAGCACAATGCTGTATGTTATACAATCATGTATCAGCTGAAATCCTCAAATACTGGATTGACTGTACCCTCTCTCTCTCACTCTCTCTCTCTCTCTCTCTCTCTCTAAACCCTTGAAACTTCCAAATCCTTTGAATCCATGAGAATGGTAATTGCAAATTGAGTTCCATTACATATATCTATGATTTTATTTGTATTTTATTTATTTGTTTGTTTGTCTTTTTTGTTTTGATGCTCAATACTGGTGTTTAGTTTTTGGGTGAATTTTCTTCACTTGGTGACCCCAAAAAAAAGGGGGAGAGGGGGCTCTGACTCATACAAAGGTCATCATAGTTTGACCATATTTGGCTAAGTCCTCTTGTGGATGATCATCACCAGTCCACCTACCTACAAAATGAGGGGAAAAAAAAACCCCTGATGATGATGATGATGATGATAATGGCAAGTGCAATGACAAAATCCTTTATTCATATATTGCTCATATTGTACAGACCCAGTGTGGTTTCAATGTGTTTGATTGTGTGTTAGTGTTTTTTCTCTTTGACTTGACTTTTGGTGTGTCGGGTCTGCGACAGTATGAGACACCACCACTACTCAAGGGATCCTCTGGTCCACTAACAGATTAGATTTTTGAAAACTATGCTCTCAAATTTGTTCACTTGAAATTGATTGAATGAGTTCTGCTAGTTGGTACATACATATACGACTGGGATGATCATCAATTCTGTCCCTACTTCGGCACAGGTCAGTAGTATATACAGGTATACATCATCATGCAATTTTGCCCCCCACCCAGCATTTCACTCGATTGATAAGAGGCATAAATTTATACACAAGTTTTTTAATATATGAACTCTGATCACTACTTAAAGAAGTACAGCAAAGGGGTCAGTCAGTTAGTCAGTCCAGTCAGTCAGGATATGACATGCAAGAATGCTTTGCTGCTACTACTATTTCTGCCCATACCTTGTTGTAAGAGTTTTAAAATAATGCTGCTGCTGCTGCTGCATGTCCAACACTCCATCCCTCTTCCCCTTCTTCCTTCTGCAGCAACCCTTAGAAATATTCTCTGGCCATCACGTACAGTTGATGTACACAAAAGGTCAGGATAGATCAGGGTTTGCCAGCATGGTGGGACATTTCGGGACGGGACATCCACCTCCAAAAGGGACATCCCCAGGGGGGCGGGCGGGCGGGGGGGGGAGGTTTTGCTAGCACAACGGGATCTACCAGGACGGGGATGTCAACCTTCAAAAGGCAGGTGGATAATTAGGTGACTTGCAACAATAAAACTTGTGTTTTATATGGATTTAACAACTTGAAGCATTTGCAACTTTGGTTTAGCACCTAGTCAATTTGTTAATCTCGCTTTTAATAACTTGGCTAGTTGCTCAAAGTCGAGTTGCTAAACTCAAGTTGTAAATAATAACAACAACCCAAGTCATAAAACTCAATTCTTTTGATATTGTTTAAGGGTTTAATGCACCATCATCCACCATACAAGAATAATACAATGAAAGAGTGTTTCCTGTCCTCATATCATGCATCTTGCCATGGTGCATTGATGGGTGCTGGTTCATTCAAGGCATTTTGGGATGAGATGTTCCAAGATAAGATGTCGACCTCTCACCCCCCTCCCCACCCCCGAAGAGATATTCCACATATTCTGGGACAGGGATGTTCAGGGATGCGACGTCAACCTACAGAATGTATATAATCCCGGATTGTTGTTGGATGAGAGGTCGACCTCTTCCCAGAATGGATATCCCTGGTCTAAGACTGTAAATTATTTATACGCCTTCTGCTGCTGCTGCTGCTGCAGGTGTGCAGTCGGAGTAGTACATGGTACAGGTGATGAGGGTTAGGAACTATGTACTAAAACTAAGCTGAAATTGGCAGGATTTGTGGCTAATCACAACTGCTGCCTTGCAAAAACACACACACAACACACACTCTCTCTCTCCCCTCTGGTTCTTCATCATCATCATCAGAGTTCTGTTGTCAGCAAATGAAGTCAAGTTGAGAGCTGAGTGTTTTGTATCATCCCATGTGGCACTAGTTTGGGTGGGATTCAAGGAAGCAGAAGATTGCATTATATGATGGGTGATCAATTCTTTCATTTGTTTCCCACTCAATATGAGCTTCTTCTCTGGTGGCTATTTAGCAGCTGTGTTTCTAGAATCCCACTATCTACGTACCTAATCAAGAACTTGATCATCAAATTTTATTATTAACAACCGCGCAAGCAAACCCATTCTCAAAACAAACAAATCAGCAACCCACCAGTGCACCATACAGGTCATGGATGATGCATTGGACAGGAAACAATTTTTTCATTCTATTCATCTCCAATAGCCAAACTATGGTGATTAGTTTGTTAACTAGTGTATTAACCATCCATAAGCATTTTCCTACCTAGTAGTCATCAAGTGCCTTT
>Ga0209208_10007834_pt1 | contig 14366 bp, 18 predicted proteins | sample S1TSphfallax_3_FD_187694 | JGI IMG/M metagenome (GOLD analysis project Ga0209208, IMG submission 187694) | Host-associated microbial communities from peat moss isolated from Minnesota, USA - S1T2_Fd - Sphagnum fallax MG (SPAdes) (version 2) | ecosystem: Host-associated > Plants > Peat moss >...
TGAGTATCTTGAACAATCCAGCTGAGCCCAGAGAAGCTGCTAACTATCCAGCTGTGACTCACACCCATTGCTTCAAATTTCTAGAAAATTCCAAAATTTTGCACCAAAGCCCTAAGCGAAAAAACTAAACAAACAATCCAACCAACCGACCAACAAAGATAACAAATGTAGTAGCCTGAACAACTCAGCTGAACAGCCAAAGGACAAACAAAATGTACAAAGTCTTGATTCAAGCACTTGATCTCAACCCGTTCCCTCATAAGTCTGGGAAGTTCATCCTACACAGACTCTCATATGTAATACATATATAGAGGCAGTTAAGAAGAAACTCTGATCATTGGGAAAAAGCTTTTGAAGTATATAACACAAAAGCAAAACCCAATTCACCCCTATACCAAAGGAAATATAAACCTTCTCTAATTCATCTTGGGTTGGTGTTTCACTATACCCAGAGAGGTTTTAAAAAAAGTATAACACAAAAGCAAACTCAATTCACCCCTAGATTTCAAACTCAAAACATGATTCAATTCTAAATTTCAAATCCCAAACAGATATATATATATCTTAAACTTTCTCTACTTCTCTTGAGTTGGTGGATTTGTGGGTTAGTTTTGTAAGTTGGGTTTGCCTCAAGTGCTTCCTTCTTTGGTTTTTGTATCCTCATATTGAGCTGGTGGTAGGTGGGGTTGTGCTTGGTGAATCGTACAAATTGTCAGCAACCCACTTATGATCCCATACGTGCCGATAACTAACTCAGATGAGGAATGGCAACAGGATACTTTTGGTATTTTGTTGTGTGAGCTTGATTCCACTTGAGTAGTCGAGTGTAATAAGTGTATAATGTGAGTAGTCTGAGTGTGTGTATAATGTGTGCACTTGTGTGTAAGTTGAACATTTAATGAATGTATCTTTATTTGCGATCATTCGCGTGCCCCGTACAGATCATGTCAGCTACTTGCCCACTATTTTCTTGTTGTTTCTCCTTTGGGTTCATAAATTCCAGATGTAATGTAACAAAGTAGTACCTAATAGGAAAGCAAAAATATCCCATTTTAGAACATCCCCATCTTGTTCTATTTGGCATGCAACCCAAAACAATTCCTAGTTTATAGAGGAATTGTGTGTGTTGTGTGTGTGTGTATGTGCTTTTATAGGGCATGTGAATGTACTACTTTTTTGCCTAACATACCGTCCTCCTACTTGCCACATCCAAGTGATGGCAATTTCCCCAAGTTGCATAATTTCAAGGAAAGAATCAAAACTTAAAATGGTACTTAGTTTAGCTTTTTGATCCTTCGCACTACAGTTTTTGCTTTAGGCTCACTTTACACGAGGAGTCAAGGCCAAGGTTCAACTCAAATCAAGTATTCCTATTGGTGCAAAAGTTGAAATCAGCACCAAGGGCTTTACACTAGGAGAGTCAAGGCTTTAATAGGAAAAAAAAACTTTTCAATCTGCCCCCAAGTTACTAGTAAATGCTCATCATGGAATTTGGGAAGCCAACTTGCAACCCTCGGACCAATGTTCACGCATTTATTAGTAACTTGGGGGCCAAACAACAATCCAAAAATGCTCAAAATTGGCCCCAAAGTTTTTTCAACCCTCACTCCTGGTAGAAAAAAAACAAGCGCCTTAGTTTAAGCTCTTAATCAATCTTCACACCATAGTTTGTGCTGTAAAAAATAATGCTTTTAAAAAGTTAATCCAAAACCTTTTGGCTGAAGGATGTCAAATTCCCCCAAGTTGTAGAATTCCCACAAAAAGAATGGAAAAATGGTTGTTCTTATTAGTTTAGCTTTCAATCATTTTGCACATAAGCTTTGAGTTTTAAAAATAGTGCTTTTCAAGTTAATCCAAAACATCTGGTGGAAATAAGACCAGGGCTTTAACTTTTGTTATTGAGTTCCCCCCCTCCCCTCTCTCCCCTCCCAAAGGGAAGGGGTTTTCTTCTAAGTACCTAATTTGTACAAGTGTGTAGTACCTAGTCTGCAATGTAAATGAATTCCCCAATACCCTTTGCAGTGTTCTTAGTTGCAAATATTTGATGTTTGTTGTTGATTTGGGCAAATGGGTGTGTTTAGTGTGTGTACACTTGGTGGTGAGCTAGTTGTAAGTTGGTGGACAATGGTGGCCCCTTTAATTCTACTCATTTATGTGCATTTGGAGTTGGGAGTTTGTGCAACAATCAATTAAATGTGTAAGAAGATTATTAAGATCTCTTGCACACACATAAACACATTTCTCTCTCTCACTCACTCACTCATCCACTCTCCCTACATTTTGTGTTTGTTTGATTTTTTATGTTTTTCTTGGTGTTCTTATAGTTGGGTTTTGAGTGTGGTGGGTTTGGACACATTGTTGTGTGGAGCTGATTTTGTTGTTGTTTTTGTTGAGGAGGTTGTTTGTTTGTAGTATTTTGGGTTTGTTTGGTTGTTTCTCTATTCAGTCTACACAGTCTACAGTGTTGATGATTTCTGGGTGTTGTAGTGTTGACAACAGCTCATCTCAAGTAAGTTGAGTGTAGAGTAGCTTAGCTGAGTTTTTGCTCAGCAATTTTCTTCTTCTTCTTCTTCTATTTGTGTTGTTAGCTCTGCTAGTTCTTTATCCAGGACTCTACTGAGTTCCTGTGGCTGGAGGAGGAGGAGAGGTGGTGGTGGAGGCATTGAGTTTTCTGAACAAGGATTGTGGGGTAGCTGTTTTGGAGCTCTGCTCGGTCAGCAACAATCTGGAGCTTGACAAAAAAGCTGCTTCTTTGTGTTTATGGGTATGAAGGAAAATTTTGTTTCTAGCTTGAATCTTGTACTTGTGAAGTGTGCTTATACAAGTTTGTTATCTCAATGTAAATGAGTTGACAATGTTTGTAGGAGCTGACATTTCGTGGGGAGGAGTAGCTGGACCATCTATCCCCCTTAAAAGTTTGCAAAAAGAATATGCACTAGCTTTAGTTTCAAAGCAGAAGAAGCTTCACTTAATTCTTCTGACTTCTCTGTTGTTGTTTCAAAGTGATCTTATGTCTCCTCAACTACTTCCTCAATTTTGCCACACACATTTGGAAGTCAAAGCGTATGAATTCGATGACTCTACAAATTCATTCTCCAGCTCGGTTGCTATGAATTCCCTCCTTCATTATTGTTGTCATTGTGATTGCAGGAGTTTTCAGCGGAGATTTCAATAGAACAAATAGCTTGGATGATGATTGAGCACAAGCTCAAAGATCATGCTGCATCATAAGCAGATTTTTGCTTGAAGCCAAGTTTTCAGAGCCACAAAAACATGGGGGTAATAATAATATCATCCACCGGTTTGCAGCTCTCATGATGGGAAAGACTCATGCTTGCATTGCATGACATTGAGCTCAAACTTGTCTGAATATCTCTTACCTTGATGGGTTGACAAAATTCTTGTTCTTATTTTTTTTTGGCTGCTGTTGTTTTGCAGATTGTGACTGGGTTCAGATGGGTGCTTGGTACCTACCATGTGGCTATGAATGAGCTTTTCTCATCATATGGCAGTTTTGTAGCCCACAAGCCTTTCCTTCCAATGATGTATGTATGCCTACCATCTTCAACTCTGCTGCCCATCCTCTTCTTCTCTGCACATTCTAGTACCCAATCTCTGAATTTCTGTTGAGCTAGTTTTGTAGCAAAGTTTTTTGGTTCTCAAATCTTTTTTTGCAATAGCAGCAGGTAGCTTGAAGACTAGGTATACAAGAGCCTCTCTCTCTCTGTGTAAATGAAGCCTCCTGGTAGAAGAAGAATTGGGTTGTGCTTCTTTTAGAGTTTTCAAAGAGCTATTCCAGCAACACTGTTGAGTGGGGTTCATCACTGCAAGATTGAATTCTGTTTGTTACACTACATTCTTGTTCACTGAGCTTTGCTTTTGTTGGGTGGGCGGGTTGGGTCACACATATACAGCATTGGTTTGCTGTTGTTTGGAGGACTTTCGGTTGGGTTGGTGAGAAGGAAGACAGAAACTGACCTTGAGAAGCTTTGGGTGGAACATGATTCTCGGGTTGTGGACGAGCGAATCTTTTTCAATGAAAGGTCATAACTCTTTTTTAAGCTTCAAACATTTCTGTAGAATTGTGGTTTCCAGGGTTGACCTGATGAAGAAAAACAGAAATGCATGTGACAGGGCTTAACTTTCTCTGATGTTTGACTAGTGAACCCACAAACAAAAAGCATTCGTTTTGAAGTTTCTTTTGAATTCTTTGAACTCACAGTAGACTATCAATTTGCCAAGGTGTTTTCTATGTAATTGAAGCAAATTCCTTCCTTTCTGCACTTGAGCAACCATTCAAAATCCTAAGCAATTCTACTTTGTGATTTAATGTTCTCCTGCTGCTGCTGCTGCTGCTGTGACTGTCAATTTGTGTATAGATTTGGAGGAATTCCACGCAAGGAGTTTGTTACCATATCATCGTCATCATCTCCAGATGGTCAACTTGATTTGAAAAAATCTATGGATGCCTTGACTTTTGCACTCAATCCCATCTATAGCAACCTTTCCATGGAGCATTTGGTCGGGAATTCAACCATAATACTAACCAATGTAAGATCTTTCTCTCTCTCTCTCTCTCTCTCTCTCAAACTATTTCACATGATTCTCATGTAAGCAAAAGATTATATGGCTCAGCAATGAAAGAGTTAATTAATTTCCTGATGCTGTGTTTTTTCTTTCTTTTCTGGCAGACGGATTTCTGTGAAAGACCACTTGTCCCAACAACACTAAAACCTGGCACAAATCCTCTGGTTGACAAGAATTGGGGATCCTGGGGACTGCAATTCCTTTCTACATGCTCAATAATGTGGGCATATGAATTCAAATTGAATGCCTCATATGCACTTCCAACTGGTTGGGGTATTGATCAACTCCCTTGCAACAAGCTCACGCCTATGGATTGCTTCAAAGAAGGCGGTGATATTGACTATCCAGATGCACTGAAGGAGCTAGAGAAGCCTCTTCCAGATCTTCACAATCTCACTGGTGTGACACTTATTGATCTCATCGTTGGGTTTGCAAACTTGGAATCTTCTCCAGTACACTGCTTCTCTGTACTCGAGGCAAATATCAGTGCACTAATGGCAGCAAACAACATGTCAAATGCCACAATCCCCCAGGTTAGGATGAAATTATGTTGGGTAATTTAAGAAGAGTACTATGCTATCTGCTCATAATAATCACTCATGTTGTTGGAGTGATGCGATCAACACACACATGATGTCAACCTTGTTTTATTTGTTTTTATTTTCCCTTGATTTGAATTTCCTTGAAAGCTATAAAAACTTGCTTTGATCCATATGTATGTAAGCTTCCAATCTACTACACCAACTGCTGCTATGGAAACTTGTACTTGGTCTTGTGCTAATAAATAGGGGTTTGATCACAGATCCTGAATGATGTTGACTCAGTTATGAAGCTGGCATTCACATGGGGTTATCGGTGGCGCAAATCGTATTCTGACATGAATTCTAATGCTGAGGTAAAAACCCATTCCAACTTTTCAAATGGGTACTCACCTGTAGCTGAAAAGGCCTCCTGAGCTCATCAAGACATGGGTGATGTTCAAACAAGTTCATATTATGCCTACCATCACATAGTATAGTTTAATGGAAGATTGTGATTTGTTGTACTACACCTAACCCTAAGATATTCTTCCAAAGTACCTACATGTGGCTTAGCTTCTGGTATGATCAAAACTTTTTTGTGTTGTTTTACATTTGGGTTCACTTCCTTTTATGACCCAAACCTCTTTTTTGTGTGTGTTGTTTCATAAATTGGGTTAACTTTTGCTATGAACATAACCTCTCTTTTTTTTGGTCGTTTTAATAAATTGGGTTAGCTGTAGCTTCTTCCATGACCAAAAACTCTTTTTTGAGATTTTCCATCTATTGGGTCTACAGATATTGGACCACTTCAACAGTGCGATTGAATTTGGACGTCACAAAAGCCCAAACCCTGCTGATGCTCAAGTGAGTCTTTTTTTTTTCACCCCTTTGTGTTCATGACCTAAATAAATAAATAAATAAAAACAGCCAAAGTTCAGATTTTAGCAACAGTTCTGTTGATTTTGTGGCTTGGTTTTATTCCAAAAGAAAATTGCAAGTCCTGGTATTTACACTCAGAGGCAATAATAACAATAATAACAATTATAATAGCAGTAGTAGTAGTTTAAAATGTTAAAAAAAGAAAAACCCCAAAAAATCTTCTGGCACAACACCAAATTGTTTTGAGGTGTGAGGCTATCGGATGTGTAATGCCAAAAAGCTTGAAATCTTTAAATTCTGATTATGAACGTGTTGGGTGGCAGACTGTGCAATGTGTGATGCAAAAGCTGCCATGTTGTGTTGCATGGTTTGGAGTTCACATCCCTCTTCTGACAGCATTTGGTGGTGTACAATTTGACCCTTCTGGAAAGAACATCACACAGGTTGTGGTTTCATAATGCTTAATTCCTCGTTGAATCCTTGAATACTCTCTCACATGTACAAAAGAGTTGTTGTGTGAGTGGATGGAATGAATGTTCATTCGATGGGGTGAAAATGTTATGGTTTGCAGATTGAAGCAATCCGGTGGGGTGCAAACAATTTCCACCAGGATCATCCTCTGTTTGCAGAGTACATTGATCAGAGACTTGGGACTGCTGTTGACCCAACAGAGCGAGAAGCGCTTGTAAAGGATTGGGAGGAGGTGATGATCAATCATTTGCTGCCATTGTGGGATCGTGCTATGAATTCGTCATTCGCACCTAATGACACAAATGCAGACCTTCAACTAGACTTTGGCATGTGGGTGAGTAGCAGCAATGTTTGATTTCTTTTGTCAATTTTGTGGTGTGAAGTTCTATTGTGAAATTTTTGTGTGTGTTTTGTGACCTTAATTTCTGTCATCATCATGGGGTTGGAAATTGCAGAGATCATCAGAGGACATAATAGCAGATGCAAGTAAGGCACCCGTGTGGCAATTGATTGTCAGTGTGGTGCTTGTCTCCATTTATGGATTCCTTGCCTTTGTCAACTTCCGGGATCCTGTCCATTCCCATGCAATGCTCGCCCTTACAGTAAGAAATTCCATTCCTCTTTTTTCTATGGCTCTTTCTGCCTCCTCTTACCCATCATTCTTGACAGAGTTTATCATCCATTTTGCTCGCAAAATCTCTGCTGTCCCATAGGGGGCAACAACCAGATTTGATCTCAGGCAGCATCCTTGCGCAACAACTGGCTCTGGCTCTGGCTCTAACTCTCTGAGAGAGCTATGCATGGCAAATCTGTGCAGGGAATGGGGGTGGTGGCATTTGCTGTTATTGCGGGTTTTGGTCTGACTGCCCTTTGTGGGATCTCGTTTTCTCCCTTGGCTGGATCAGTAGTGCCATTTCTTGCCCTTGGCCTAGGTACCTACTAGACACGAACCCTAAAAAATTTCCTCCTCATCCTGACACTATTGTAATCCTCTTGAAGATTGACATGGGTGAATTTTACCTCTTCAACTCAGCAAGTAGGAGAATAGGTACCCAATTGGGTTCTGAATTCCCAGTTATGTAAGTATCTATTTGTTTTTGTGTTGGCAGGCATTGATGATGTATTTGTTCTGGTAACCATCCTGCGCAATTATTTGGAAGATCCACAACTGAAGGGCAGGAATGGTAGTCGGGTACCAGACGTGGAAATGCGGCTAACCGTGGCCCTGGCAGGCCCCTCCGTTGTCCTTACCACTTTCTCTGTCTTAGCTTCTTTCTTGATTTCATCTGTGGTAAGTAAGTAGCTTCCATGGTTCAAAGATCTCCCGTCCTCCTCAAATTTAGGGTTTTGGGTTTTTGCAGTTCCAGCTCAATGTTGCAAGGGCAGCAGCCAGCTAGCTAGAGGGGGAATAGAAACACACTTGAAAATCAATCCAGTTTGACCTAAAAATTTTTGGGTCTTTGTTTCTCTGATCTGGGTTTTTGGGATTCTTTTTTAAAATTTTATTTTTTGGGGACAGAATCCAATGCCAGTCTCACAATGGTTTTGTTGGCAAATGGGTATTACGGCAGCCATCCACACTCTTGGCATGCTGCTTATATTTGTGCCATTCATGGCGCTTGATGCTCGTCGCACAAAGGTGGCTATTAAAACCCTAAACCCTAAACCACTGCAGCCTTATGCTTTTTTTTTTGTAAAGCTCCATCATGCTTGGCAAATGCAGCCATGTTTTCTTGTTGTGTTAAATGGCAGAATCCACTGTCACTACCAATTCTGATATTTCCTAACTACCCATCTACATATTTGCCACTTAAGACATACATAACACAGTTACGAACCTACATTAAAATTAATTAATTAATTAAAAAAGTTTTTCACTTGTTTTTTTATTAGGAACTGTTTTTGTTGAGAAGATGTTTTTTTTAAAAAAACTAATAATTATGTTTTAACTTTTTTTTTTAACGCTTTTAATTTTTGGTGAAAACAGGCAGAAGTGAATGATCCTGTGTTATGGGTAATCTTTGGGTGGCACCCAAAAGGATGGGTAAAACAAGGTAAGAAGTCCCTATAAGACATCCCACCAACCAAATCATTTCCTTCCATTTCTTTAACAAAGGGATATGTTGATTCTATTTTTTATTAAAAAAATTTTGAATAAATTTGAATAATTTAATAATAATAATAATAATAAAATTTACTTATGATTCATATTTAACAACTCTTTTTAATTGGATGTTGGATGATAACTTTTGTTGCAGAAGAAAAACAATCAGCTCAAGCAATGGAAGAAGAACCTTTTGATGTCTCTGAGATGATATTCCAAGAGAACAAGGGCAGCTCCACACTCTCGCGCTGGGTGGCAACCTACTACGGCCCATTATTTGAGAGCAATGTCTTCAAAATCTCTGTTGTAAGTTGATGATCCTAATCAGATCCTAAACCCTAAATGCAAAATCTGATTTTGGCTCAATGGAATTCATCACCTACCAGCAGTGCCCTTTCTATATAAGGACTATAACACTTTATATATATATATATATATATATGTATATATATAAATACAGATTTATATATTTATAACATTATATATATATATATATATATATATACAGATTCTGTACCTTTATAAGCCTTTGAGAGTTTTAGAACACAAGATTGATTTATTCATTCTTTTTCAAGTATTTTTTTGTCCAATTGTGCAATTTTATTATTTTTTTCTGCCAGGTGATTGTATTTGCAGCAATTTTGGCATCAATGGCATTTTTGGGCTTTCACAAGGTGTCTCATGGTTTAAATCTTTCGGATGTTACATTAACTGGTAATCCTCTTGGCATGCTCAAATAAATAAATAAATAAATAAATAGTTTCAACTTGTGGAACCCAAAATGTAGTCTATTAATTTTTAGTGCCACTTGGTATATATTTATTTATTTATTTATTTATAAAATATTTTTTGTGATTGAATGAAATTGTTTGGGTTTGGTGAAATTGCCAGGATCGTACCAAAACACATTTGCCAAAATCACTGAGCAAAAGTTTCTTAGCTATGATCTTGTGAGTTTCTGAACACACTTTGTATTTTCTCACACAGGTTTTGTAAATTGAGGATTTTTTTTTAATTAAATTTTAAAAGTATGGTGCTAATCATGCTTAATTATGGCAATTCAAGAGGATTTTCTAAGGATCTGATTTTGTATTTATGGCAAAACTGCAGTGGATTGTTACACGGGACATAAATCTTCCTCAACAGCAATCAAATATTATTGAGATTTATCAGGCAATTCAGAACTTAACAGAATGGGCACCGTCTCAACCTGGCGTAAGTTGTGAATTGTGAATTTTAGTTTACTAGAAGAATTTTTCACTCTAGACATGATTCGCCATTTGAAGAGCAACACCCAATTTTCTAAAACCCTAAACCCTAAACCCAATTTTCTATTGCAACAATTATTTATTTTAAATCTTAAAATTGAAAAAAATTGTGTTACAAAAAATTAAAATTGAAATTAAGCGTATGAAAGTAAAATACAAAAGGTATGGGTGCAGGTGTTTGAACTCTCGTTTCTTGGCAATTTTTATTTATGGAATAATGCATCAACGGGCATAGGTTGGCCTCTCCCAGCAAACCAAACATTTTATGATTATGAGAACATTTGGTCATCTTTCCCTCTTGGTAAGAATTTGCCCTATTCTCTCTTTATCTCTCAAGATTTCATGACTTTGTGGCTTTAGGGTTTTAGGGTTTTAGGGTTTAGGGTTTTATAAGTTTGTGGTAAGAACAGACCCATTTGGGATTGTATTGGAAGTTGAGATTTTGGTGTGTGGAAGTCATGCTTAAAAAAAGCTTTGTGTGTGTTGGTTCCAATCGGCAATTCAGGATTAGTGTCGCTGCCTGACATTTATTGTGAAGATGCGGTTACACTCAAACCCTTAAGCTGTTTTGTGGATGTCAATGCGCCTGGCTATCAACCAAATCCCAACTTCCGTATTGGCGCCTCCAAAGCAGCGGTAACATCCTATTGTCTTTTTCTTGCAGATGTCATGAGCCCTAATGAGGAGGGCTAAGTACCATAAGAAGAGCTAAACCCTAAACCCATACACACACATACACACGCCCATAGAGCTAAACCCTAAACCCATGAACACATACACACACACACCCATAGAGATTGATATATGTATTTATGAATTTTTTTTCAAGAATTGGAATGGAAAAAAACTCTAAACCCTAGATCTGAAATTTATGTCTGCTATGAAAGAAACCCTAATTAGCTGCAAATATGGCAACTTTTTCTTTCTTTTTTTAAATGTTTTTAAAGTTACAAGTTCAAGTTTTTGTTCTGGATATTTTTTATTGGAGCAGATGTTTGCTCAGAATTTGGGAGCGGCTGTGGGTCCAAATCTAGCTGTGATGAAAACCACAAGAGAAACAGTAGATGGCATTAATGCAAAGCTGGGCACCAATCTTGCATATATGTATGGCTACACGTTCCTCTTCTTTGAGCAATATTTACACAGCAGCCATGATCTGTACATGGTAGTCGGCCTTGCCTTAGGTACACACCCTATTGCACTCTTCGATTCCCCTTTGCTCAAGTTCTTTCTATAGTTCATGAGCTAGCCAGTACTAGTATTAGTAGTACCTCTATTGAAATTGCTCCACTTACATTGTTACACCAATATAGAGAGTTTTGTGTGCATTTGTGCTTAGGGTTTAGGGTTTTTAGGGTTCAGGTGGTTTGGAGGTGGTGTGCACTTTTTTATAGAGTTTTTGTGTGCATTTGCACTTAGGGTTTAGGGTTTTAGGGTTCAGGTGGTTTGCATGTGGTGTGCACTTTTTTGTAGAGTTTTGTGTGCATTTGCACTTAGGGTTTAGGGTTTTAGGGTTCAGGTGGTTTGCATGTGGTGTGCACTTTTTTATAGAGTTTTTGTGTGCATTTGCACTTAGGGTTTAGGGTTTGGGTGCGCTTCTGGGTGTGTGCAATTTTGTAACGTTTTTCATCAAGGCTAATAATTCTTTTCTTGGTTTCTTGGGTGGGGGGGTGAACACCACAGTTGGAGTGTTTGTGGCTGTGCTCATATTCCAGTTCAGCATTACCATATCTCTTCTAATTGCAGCGGTTCTCCTTATGGTTGATCTCGAAGTCTATGGTTTCATTTACATAATTGGTGCTAAACTGAATTGTAAGAGAAAATTCTCTTCTTCACTTCACATATATGCTTTACAATCCCAGTGATCTTCTTCTTTTTTGGTGGTGAAATCTCACAAAATTTCAACCGAAAAAGTACCAATTTTTTAAAAGAATTTTCAATAGAACAATAATTGCCAAATTTTGGAAGAGAGTTTTTTTTCTAAAGAAATTTTCAGTAGAAAAAGAATTTGCCAAATTTTGGAGAGAGTTTTTTTCTGACAGAATTTCACCACATTTCAACACAGTAAATAACTTTTTTTCTGTTGGATTTTGGAATTTATTTGTATGCAGCTCTCTCACTTGTAAATCTTGGCATTGTGGTAAGTTTCTGGGCTTCAATTTTCATTTTTATTTTCATTTTTTTCCAGAAATATTCTTGAATTTTGGCAATACCTATCTGGAATATTTTTTGAACATGAACTTTATTCTGCCTTTTTTCCTTCTATTTTTTTAATTAAAATTTTTTGCTTGTAAAAACACTGGAATAATTTTTATTTTTTTGGGCATTGTCATCAAAAAAAACATATATTCCAGATTGGGATGGCTTCGGAGTTAACATATCTTGCAAGATCATTCTTGGTTGTTGATGGTACTCGGAACTACCGGGTCCGGAAAGCTCTTGAGTGGACATTTGAACCTCTTCTTCAGGGCTTTGGCACCCAATTTGTCGCAACTCTGCCTCTCCTATTCTTGAAGTAAGTCTCTCACCATGCAAATAGTTGAATGCTTGAGATTTTGTCACCCTAGCTTAGGGTTTAGGGTTTCAGCAATTTAGGGTTTAGGGTTTAGGGTTAGGCTTTTTGCTGGTTTAGGGTTTCTGCAGTTCGTTGTTTCATACTAGGGTTTGGCGAATTCTGCAATTTAGGGTTTAGGGTTATGATGTTGGCACCGAGTGAGCCTATGAGCTAGTAACCAGTATTGACCTAACCCTGGCCACCACTCCCTTGCCATGGGCAAAGCTAAGAAACCAGAATCAGTCCCAAACCCAACCCTAGCCACCACCTCTTGGTATTAACAGTGGTTAGGTCATACTGAATTTGGATTTGGCACCCATGCTGAACAGCTGATTTAGGGTATGAGAATTAGGGTTGATCAGCTGATTCAGCATGAGAATCAGCCGATTACGAGAGGCAGAATGATGACCTAACAGATGCTCATTGTGTTTTTTTTTATGTGTGCAGGTACCATGCATTCCGGCTCTACTACTTTGGAATGTTCACAATTATGGGTGTGCTAGCATTCTTGAATGGGTTTGTTCTTCTGCCAGTCCTTCTTTCGTGGTTCGGGCCACCACCACTCCCACACATCACAAACAAATGTGGTGGTGGTGATGAGAAGAAGGGGGTGTGTCCAGATTCCAAGGACACTGCTCCAGTTAGTCCAGTTCACAGCGGAAAATCTCCTATGATACCACCACCAAAGGCAGCTGCGGTGTGAACACACACAGACAGCATCAGAATTGTGGCTCTCAAAATATTTATGTGGAACCACTTTATTTAGTTTAGGTGCATTTTCTTTTCTTTTTTCTTTCTTTTTTAAAGGGTTTTACATTGAAAGCATTGACCATCTAAAGAAGTTTTAGTATGTGTTGCAATCTTTCTAGGTGTTACTAAACCCTAAACCCTAAAACCCATTCACCACCACCAATGTAAAACCCTAAAACCCTAACACTTAGACCCAGTTTCCCAGCTCTGGTTTCCTTCCTCGCTCCAGTTTCCCAGTTCTTCTTGCTGTTGATTGATTAAAAGATCATGGAAAGTTTTTGCTGTTTTAGGTTTTGTTTTGGTCTCTTTAAAGCTCTCTCTCTCTCTCTCTCTCTCTCTCTCTCAAAGTTGGAAAGACCATCTCCATCTCCACCCACATCCCCGCCTTATTGGTGTTTGTTACATCCAACAGAGTGATTTTGTTCCCTCGTCTCCATAACCATAAACATCCAAAAGTGGACAAATGTAAAGTGAGAGATTATGTAAATGTCATCACCTGGGTCAATCAAAAGAAGAGTCATTTCCTTTGTACAGGCACTTACTCCCCTACCAAATGTGTTTTTCACAGTACTTCGCTACTGTATTTCATCCAAGATATATAGTGTACATACAGTTTTACTGCTGTGGGTGAAGTTCCTTGACCAACTATGGTATAAATACTGTACAAAAATGATATGAATATGTTCATCAAGGATACAATCAATAGGTAGAATATGAGGTAACATTAAAGATGATTGCCTCCACACACTAAATCATCAAACACTGATGATACCCAATTCACTAGTTTTTTTGCAAATTCTGATCTACCCCAAGATCTTTCATTTCACCAATTTTGATCCTAAACCCTAAACCTTGGCAATTGTCTCTGCCTGATGAGCTCAACTTTGACTAATCATTGGAAAAATCCTTCCTATGTGTTTGTCTTTTAGATTTATGTTGTAACTTGTGATTTAAAAGCTAGCATTCGCTTGCAGTTCTAACTTGAATTTGTGCTCCTCCAGATTTTCCCCAAATGAGTTTGGTCTCTCCTCTTGTTGTCAGCTGGTTTGTGTATAGGGTAAAAGCCCCTGGACTGTAGGCTTTTACTAGAATAAAGGACCCTTGCGATGCAGGCTGTGCCTTGCTTTGGCTCAATTAACATCAAGCCATAGAGGCTGAGAATTTTACCAAGTGTGACAACCTGCTTTTTTGCCCATTTTCTTCCCATGATACTGACTGGGTAAATGATGGGT
>Ga0209208_10007835_pt1 | contig 14366 bp, 9 predicted proteins | sample S1TSphfallax_3_FD_187694 | JGI IMG/M metagenome (GOLD analysis project Ga0209208, IMG submission 187694) | Host-associated microbial communities from peat moss isolated from Minnesota, USA - S1T2_Fd - Sphagnum fallax MG (SPAdes) (version 2) | ecosystem: Host-associated > Plants > Peat moss >...
ATATGAAAAATGACACAAATTGGACTAAACCCTAAACCATTTGATTTTTAAGTGAAGTTTCAAAAGACAATATGGAAAATGACACAAATTGGACTAAACCTTAAACCATTTAATTTTTTAATAGTAAAGTTTCAAAAGATGACGATATGGAAAATGACACAAATTGGAAAAAATAAAATTAGTTCACTTACTCGGGGTCCATATAGCCAGCTGTGCCTTTGACTTGGGTGGAGACATAGGAAGCACCCTCGTTCACATTCATTTTTGAGAGTCCGAAATCGGCAACCTTAGCAACCATTTTGGATGAAAGAAAAATGTTGCTAGGTTTTATATCATGGTGGATGATGGGATGTTTGCAACTGGTGTGTAAATATTCCAATCCTGTATGTTACAACAAAATGCAATTTAAAAATAAACACATTTGGTGATCAAAACATTAATGAAATTATGCTGCATTTGTTACTAATGAAATGATTTTTAAATAGATTAAAAAAAAATTCCTTTGAAGAAAATTTAAAAAATAATGATGATGTATGTATAAAAATAGGCTTGGTTGCAATGTTTTGAACCTTGTGTAGCATTAAGAGCAATGTTAAATGTTAAGTTGAGTTTTCCAATTTATTGGACTGTTGTACGCCTTTGGAGTTCCTAAAAGATCATGACCTCCACAATTCATTGACATGTATAAATTGAAATACAATTTATATTATTGGCAAAACGTTGTAAATCAAGATGCTAGATGTAATACATTTTTTTGACACTTTTAAAAATCGTACCTAAAATGGAGCACATAGACAATAACACATTATTGTTGCAAAAATCTTAAGAGTTGTGAGTCTTACCGTAAAGGCTTTCACACATGCTTCCATTTGACATATATTCATAAATCAATATTTGCTCCTTTTCCATATTACAAAATCCAAGCAAAGACACAAAGTTCTTATGGTGCACTTTGGTTAAGAGATCGACCTATAAACAAAAAATGAAACAAAGTAAATTACAATGTAGTAGAGACAATTTGCTAAAATCTTGTAAATATTCAATTAAATGTAAAATGATTTCAAAGATTTGAAATTTTAATTAATATTCAAAAAAATGCTGAAATTATATTTGCAGGTTAAAATTATAAACTTGGTAGTTTTAGTGATATATATATAATATAAACATACCTCAGTGAAAATCTCCTTAGCTCCTTGATGCGTAGTAGACAACCTTTTAACTGCAACTTCTTGTCCATTATATAGTTTTCCGTAATACACAACACCAAAGCTACCTTCTCCAAGGACCTTTGAAAAATTGTTCGTTGCACTCATCACCTCGACAAATGAATATTTTTGTGCAACTTGTGGGCCCCCAACTTGGTGTTCATCTAATCCTCTTTGTCTACCATGAATGTCTACACATGTGCAATTTAGAGTTTAGAAAGCATTATTTTGAATTTGTTCAATTTGTCAATGATTTTAAATAATATAATATCCCAATTTTGAAAAATACCCATTCTTCTAAAATGGATTAACATTATTAAGGATGGTTAACATATGAAAATATAAGGTGAAATGACCAATATGTAAACATGAACTTATATGGTACAACTTGTAGCTATCCACTTAAAAAATGAGTACTAAATAGAACTTGAACATGTGAACAACTTTTTTCCTTTTGGTTTGAAGATTGGAAAAGGGTTGAAAAGTTATTAAAATTGTGAAGGCAACGAAAAGCAAATTTGATGATAATAAGTAAATAAATTTGGTGATGGGCATTTGGAACTAAAAGGGTGTTGCCATGTATTCCCATTTGGTGTTTGAAGTATATATATGTTGCCTAAAACATAATTTCTCATCCCAATTTCAACAACTCTACCAAATTTCTAATCTTAAACTATAACATTTAACTAACTACCAATGAGTCAAATATTGATAAAATGTTTCCTTCTTTGGGACTTTCCAAATTTTGGACATAATAACACTTTGACAATCAAAAGTCTTAATTACGATACTCAAATCCAACATTATGTTGTTATAATTTTGGGGGCATTCCTATTGTGTAATGACACTAGAATATGTACTTATACATATATATTCATAAATGAGTTTCGGTCATATGGTTGATATCGTGAATATAATTAATTTGTAATTTACAAACTAGAATGATAGAAATTAGCAAAAATATAATCAAGGACATGAGGTATGGAGAAAAAAACATATACCTGTTTCCATATGGCTTTTGTGGACCCGGCGATTGCATTTCTGCTATTGCCATCTCCTCTTCAGAATGGTTGTTGTTTTTGGTTTTGCAATAACAAAAGTGGTAGACTAGCACCAATGTGGCTGCAATGGCTACAACTAAGCCTCCCACAATAGCTGCTATATGATTAGGGCTTGGATTCGGTGGTGGCGGTGCAATTGTTGGTGATGGTGAAGGTGAAAAATGTGCTGAACATGTAGTTGTTGATATGCATAAAAATGGGTTTCCAGAATACCTACAATATTATCAAGTTAGAAGAATCACTGATTTTTAAAATTAATTATTCATTATTAATGTTTTTGTGGTGAATTTTCACCATTTTCTAAAAAATATTTTGAAAAAGAATACTCTCTCACAAATTGAACCCTGTTTTTTGAAAAAAACATTTCACCAAAATTCACCACAATTGCATGAAAGGATGCTTAAATTTTTTTTTAACTTTCATATTTTGAATATCACCAAATTTGGCTAAATATTCTTCCGGATGATGATCACCACTTGAGTAAAAACATCACAAAAATTGGAAAAACCAAAAAAAAAAGAGACTAGTTAGATCGCCAAAATTCCTAGCATTAAAATATAATCAAGGTGATGCCAAAAGGTTGGTCAATATGGCAAGGGACCCTAGAATGGGTGCACACATGAGGACCACGAGTTCTCAAATTTTTTTTTAATAACATTCATTTGTTACATTATTATTACAATATTATTACAATCATTTATTACAATATGTGTGGACATGACATTAATATATCACGAAGTGAAGTTGGTGTTCCATTGGCTAGTTTGTGCTAGTCATATAATATTCATTTTCCCCTACCCTTGCCAAACCTAGAGGAGTTAATAGGTACAAGTTAATAGGTATCCAATTTAGAAAGCTAATGTTGGGGTATGAAGTGAGTCTATTAGATACACAATTGTGTGGGTTGATGAGTTTTCATTCTCTAGCAATGTGTGTCAAGGTGTTCATCACAACTTGAGTATTCAAGGTTGCTAGGACATTAGGTAACTTAGGGTTCTTTGATTCGGGATAGTACCCTAAGTTGAATGATGAAAATAAGGCAAGGTGAACAAAACTTACTGAAAACTCAGGTTTGCCTTCTTTAAAAGACCAGGGGGTATCATTCCAGAGAAATTGTTGTTTGATAAAATCCTGTTCCCATCAACATTCAAGTATTATTAATGCCCCCTAAAATTTGAACTGCTTTTCCACTACTTTAAAAAAAAAAGAAAAAAAAAAGCAAGCAAATAATTGCCACTCTTTAATATAATTTTAAAAAAATGAAAAAATGAAAAAAATGAAAAAAACCCACCATGTTAGGCTAGCTTGGAAAAAATTAACACACGTGTAGTTAATTAATTTCAAAAGCTTAGGAAATGAAAGATAAAATATGAACATAAAAAACACCTCTAAATTACAAAAACCATAAAATAGGGACTATATAAAAGTAAAAGTCCTTTCACAAAACACATATATTCCTGATTTTGGAAAGGTAAGAATCATACTTACAATTCTTGCAAATTTTAAGGATTCAAGCCAAGTAGGGATGGAGCCTGTAAGTTCATTATTTGATAATCGTCTGTTAATGTCAAGCCAACAATATAATGAGTTTTCTCAACTTGTAACAAAATGCAAATTTTTGAATAAAATACAGTACAATTTATGTTACATGTTTAGGGTTGGATATTTGAAAGATTGACTAGTTGTAAAATTGAGGTAGACTTTGATCAATCGCATTCGATGAATAGGAATCCACTTTCCAACTACAAAGAAATAATACATTAATTACATTGTGGGTTAGGGTTTGCAAACATGACATATTCTAACTATGATGAGGATCTACAAAAATATTTAGCAAAATAGTTGAACTTATTGATACAAATAGTTGAAGGTTTGAAGGTGATGTAAACTCACAATGATACAAGATTTGTCAAAGCACTAAGCAATTCTGGAATAGGGCCTTGTAATGAGTTATCATCTAACCACCTAGTACACACCATTCACATGCACCATTTGCCAACATTGAACTTGTTAACTATGATTTCTTGTTCACCCAAGTGTGGTATTAGATATTGACTTATAATCACCTTTGATAACTTCTTTAAAAAAATGTTGATGAATGTTTGTGAAGAAGTTCATTTCAAAGAATTCTCCAACATCCCAAGTTTGTATCACGAAGAAAAGAATTTTGGAATCTTTGACATTCAATAGCCCTAATTGGTGTGATTTTATAAACACCTCTCATGTATACGAATATAGTCCCCATAAGATTGCATGCATCTTTATGTTTGGCTATGCATCTTTGTGTTTAGCTACAAGAACACCCCAATGTATGTGAAAAATATCCCACAAGACATGCATTCCCCTATTCTTAAAGAAGTTAAAAGGAGTGTGAAAAGTTTACAAAATGTTAGTATGTCATGTGGCCCATTTGGAATGGAATATTATTAAAATATATAAAAATTGATGTTTTCCAAAAGTAAATTGTGATCTTGTCTTGAATTACAAACATTTTACCATGAACATGTTTAGACCATAGTCATGATCTTTCTTGGAAGTCATATTTAAAGGTATAATGTTGTGAAAAGGATGGATCATCAAAGAACATCTAATTAGAATTTAGTAGTTAATGTTAAATACAAATTACCATGATGACTATGTGTTGCCATGGAAAATTTTATTAAAATTTTCATTGTGTTGGTTATTAGTGTCTGTATGATTCTTGATGTTGTGCTAAGGAACCTGAGAGTATGTTATACCTGAGTTTGACCCTAGAGTGAGGTCAGTATGGAACTTTATGCTAAGGAACCCTTGGACACTTTATACCTCAGTTAATGCCGAGGGCGAGGCCAACATGCACCTTTCTGCTAAGGAAAAGTGTCCTAAGGCACATTACATCTCAGTTCACTCCTATGGTAAGGCCGATATGGACCTTTATGCGAAGGAACACTACCTAATTAAGGACCCATTGCACCCAAATAATGTTTGCTTTCACTAGGTGATATAGAATGCAGTTCCTAGGGTGCAGAATGTGACTACTAGGCTGCTGCAGAATGCAGCCTTCTAGGTGTAGGGTTTAGGGTTCAGGACCCTAAACCCAAACCAGCACCCACCAGCACCCACCAGCACACCATCCACTGGATGCCTGTTATTACTTCGTTGTGGATGAACCTCAACTGAGTTAATATTTGGTTTCACCTTGGTAACCCAATTCTGTAGGAAAATAGGTCTCATATATAGGTAGATAGGTTAGAAAAAATAGGTTTAAACTACTACTAGGTAAGTAGATGGTTTATACATAGTTAAGGGGTGTTTTTACTACCTACCTACTAACAACCTGCTTTGGGGGGTTGTTAGTAGTAGGCAGGTAGAAAAAGAAAGCAACTGAGCTAATCACCATGGTTAGCTAGGGAACTGGAACCCAACAGAAAACTGTTTCCTGACCACTTATCATTCATCCTTCATGGTGCACTGGTGGGTGCTGGTTCACTTTGGGGGGCCGTAGCAGACTCAGCACTATAAAGAGCCCACTGTGCCAATAATGTTTGCTCTTTCTAGGAGTGCAAAATGCAACTCATGAATGCACAGATCAATACGACTCTGGGGGAGTGCAAAATGCAACTCATGAATTGTAGAATGAGACTTCTAAGGTCCAAGAGCATTGCTATGATCTCTAGCTGGATACATACATGTGCAATTCCCTAGTACATTGAAGCCCATAGCTTGATTAATCAGCTAAAAAAACAAGCTCTCGTAGAATGCCCTTACATATAACTAGCACTTAACTTAAAGGACTACATTTAGGACTACTTTTACTTTGTGTTGGGTGGTACACCTTAAAGAATTTAGACCCACTAATGAAGAGATTATTTTCATTTGGGGTTTGAGAAGAAGAGATCAAGTCAAGGAAAGAATCATGTCCAGGAAAGAATCATGTCCAGAGCTGGTGATAAGGAGAAACGTGGTGATTGAAGAGTAAGACGTAGCAACTCTTCAATACTTTTTATGCCACCTCCTCTTTGCCTATTCCATCCCTTGTCATTTTGCCTTTGCCATAGAAGACACTGAGATCTATTAGGAGGATCTTTGTTTTCCACATTCTTGCATGACCCTATTCTAGAATTCTCAAGAGGCTTTTCCCTTTGCACCTATTTTCTCCATTTTTCTTTGATGTTGGTCCCAAAGGGTTTTTCCCAATAGTTAAAGGAGTTTCAAAATTCTTGAACATAAAAAATAGGGGGAGGCATAAATTTTTTATTTGGAGGCGCCACTATAGGAACATTTGACACTTGGGATAGAAGAACATTTGAGACAACAATTGGTTGAGGAATGTATTTTTTTATGGCTTCTACAACAATATTAAAGTTTTCCAATTATTTGTTTAAAGCTCTAGATGTCCAATATCACACATTCCAAAGGTGGAGAAATAGGAGAAACAATAGTGTTGGTTCCAAGTGTGTCATCTCTTTATCCACATTGATGTTGATCACCAATATGACATCTTGTTCATTACATGCCTCCTTGCCACCCAAATGCAACATAGGTAAAGGTTGCAAGCTATCCAACATGACATTATCTACACAAACACTTTGAGGTTTTACCTTTCACGCAACACCAAACATAATGGGTAATTCCATATATGCTCTTGGTATGGTCTATGGCATTGCACAAAAAAGAAACATCAAATTGAATATCCTTATTAATACATGTGACTAATGAACTAAATTTTTGCAAACTTATTTAAGTACACTAGCTATTGAAAACATGTGTAAAAAAGTCTTCAATTTTTGTTATTTGTTCAACATAGAAGTTACTACAATAGTCTAGGTGTGTAAAAATTTGTTCAAAGGAGCAAAAACCATCTCAAATAGTGATGAAAATTGTAAATTTTTTACATATGTTTTTGTCTTGACATTTTAAAGTTACAATAATCACTACAACTCGTGCTAAATGACTAATATGAGTGTTGAGGATTAAGATTAAAATTTTATTAAATTTATTGTTTGGTTTTGGTTTTAATAGAAGACTTTTGAACTTGAAAAATAACTATGTCAAATGTAATCAATTTTGCAAAGGACTAGGTAGAGGACTCTTTTAATACAAGAAATTTGATGGTCAAAAATTTAGATGATAATAAACTACTACCCACATTCAAAAAACACTCACAATTAAAAAGTTACAAAATTTTAAAATTTTAATAATTAAAAATATGTCTCAAAATTTGAAAAGTCCTTTACCACATGTAAATGGGGTGTAATGTGAATAACATATAAAACAAAGTTGTAGTTTATGATACAAGAAAAAAATAAATCCTAGAGTAGTTAGCATATATTGGTAGGATTCAAAATTATGACAAAATTTCAAAATGAAACACATAATTTGGCAAAATATGTACACTTTGAAATTTTCATATTTATTTATCAATGATTAATAAAAAAGATGTGATGTATTGGGGCAACTATATGTATTTTTAATAACAAGTTGCAAAAGATTTCATTCAAAAATTCTTTCACATACAAAAATGAAAAGGATTAAAAAAAATTTCATAGGACTTCCTTTTGTAAAATAATCCCATTGGCTCCTTCGAACGTATTTTTACCCAAGTCTCCTAATTGTTTTACTTGTTCACCACATCCAAACATATTAGAAAATTGTATAAATAAACTTGCATACTTGTCTACTTCAAAGGTCCAATAAACCATTAGGTCCAAATTTGAGCCACATATTTTGCCTTCTCATGCTTTCAATTGAACATCTACTTGTTCAATATTAACGTACTTGGTCAATATATGTTTTATTGGAACATGGATTACAAAAGTGGTTATCTACTTAGCTATAATAAGCAATCTACTTGGACATGTACTTCATTAGTAACTACATGCATAACATACTTGGCTAATCAATTGTTCTACTAGAACATGCATCACACAAATGCTTGTCTACTAGACTACTTCATAAGTCCATTTGGACATCTATTTCATCAATAACAAAAAAACTTACTTGCTCAAATTCTAATTCCATGATCACTTGGTAAGTACATGGATAGTGATAACCTCCTATTTCAATTGAAATTAAGACCCCGCTTGTGTTTGAATCCTTGTTTGTTATTGAAATCTACTTGAAATACATATACTTGACAAGTGGTTTCATGCTTCACATTCTCAAAACTCTAGTCCAAGGTCTACTTCATGGTTGTTTTGGCATACTTTACTTTTGGTGGAATCCAATTGACCTATTTTGTCCACAACACCTACATATATTTTTTAGTTGAATTTTTTAATATAAAAAATATTCAAAATGACAGGTGTCAAAAAGACAATGTTGTCAATTTAGACAAATTGATTTGGACTTGCCAATGTGACTAGGTAGTCAATTTAGTCCTTATCATTTTGATAAACATATTGATTGACAATTTGACTAGTCGATAGGGGACCATTTGATCAAGTCAAAATTTTACCTAAATTAAAATAATTTTATAGATTATTATTCTATAAATTAATAGGTAGGTTGGTTGTGAATAGGTTTAGGTAAGTCCAAAAACTGCATTTAGGTAGGTAGGTGCTACCCTTATTTAGTTTAAGCTATTTAACCCAACCTAATTTTATCAAACTACCTTAATTTAGCCTATTTACCCTAGCCCTCTAAGCATGCACATAGGTTATAACTATAAGGAATTGAACCCAAAAGATTGACAATGATAAAACAAGTCCTTACCAATGGACTACATTGTCAAAGGTGTTCAACTTTGTTTATTTCACCTTTATTTCACATCACTAAACATAATGAATAAAGTTAACTGACATTTATTGGCTAAAATTAAGTTAAACCTAATGCCTAAATCAAATGGCTAATATTAATGGCTTAATCTAGTGGTTAAACAAATGGCTAAACTTTGGTTAAACCTAATGATAAAATTTAATAGCTAAACATAATGGCTAAACATAATGATTAAATCTAGTGGCTAAACATAATGATTAAACCTTGGTTAAACATAATGTTTAAATTTAAGTTAAACCTAGTGGGTAAATATAGTGGTTAAATATAGTGGTTAAACATAGTGGTCAAACCTAGGTTATATTTAATGCCTAAACTTAGGCTAGACTTAGTGGCCAATTTGTTGGTTCAACTTAGGTTAAACCTAGTGGCGAAATTTAAATACTAAACATAGTGGCTACACCTAATGCCTAAACCTAGTGGCTAAACTTAAACTAAACCTAATGGCTAAAATTTGGTTAAACATAATTTGGCTAAACCTAATGGCAACACCTTGTGGTTAAACTTTAATATGTAAATAGGTGGGTGAATAGGTAGAAGGTAAATACATAGAATAATAAACTATGTCACATTTGACTAAAGAACATTGGCCATCATGACTAAATGTTGCACTCAACTAAAAACCATTAGTCATTTTGAATAAGGTTGTATAACTTGACTACATGTATCTAGTCAAATAAATCATTATAGTCAAGTTTATCAACCAAAAAATACATGTGCCGTTCAAGCCCCTTAATTACCTTTAATCAAAATGTATATGTTCGTTAATAAAAAATGACAAATTAATCAACTTGAACCTCTTAAACAACCATGATTTGTAATAGTGATAATTGGTCACCTTAGAAATGCACTTAGTGATATATTTGCAAAAGGTTCACATATGGTCATTAATTTGGAAACTACAAAAACACGTTTTGTCAATGGGTCTACTTGTACCGCAACAATGATGTTATTATAATCTAGTAATTTGGACCATGTTTTGATTTGTGAAAACTTGTTATGTATTACCAATTATTAGACAATTTAATTTGGGCCATTTTCAAATATTAGTTTATAGTGCAACAAAAAGAAAATTGCATGAAATGGTTCATCAAAAGCTTGTACTTACTTGGGTGAATTATTTAAAAGGGCATATCAATTGAACAAAGTGCAAATTGAAAGACCATATATGGCTACAAATTCAAAAGGAAAAAGGGAAGAAATCTTATAACTTTTAATTGAAATTAAACCTTGGAAACTTTTTGTTGTGTTGTGAACAAACCTTGAAGAATAACCTTTTTCAACCTTAATCCTCCTTTAGATTCCAATGGATAGTTGTTGAGTGCTAAGTTTTACTAGTCACAAAGATTGGTTCTTTAAGGTGTGACCACTTTGGGGTGTGGAATTCTAGCTGCAAAGGTTAAGGTGCACAAATTATTTTAAGGTTAGTTATGACACCCATGTTGTTGTGGTAATGTTGCGGCACATGTGTCGCATATATGTATGTATTATATAGATAAAATTGTTTATTTAATAGTGAAACATCATTCATGCCAAACAAAATGTTGAATGAACAATTATCGAAACCTTTATCAAACTAGAACAATAACATTGTTTGCTTGCAAGTTTTAAACTAAAAGCCAAACATATACCATCATCACAATTGTTACAATTGGCAATGTTCATTGTACAAATGTTTTCTATGACAATTCAAAAGTGTATTACCTACATAAAAATTACATCATGAACTAACAAGCGATAAACTTCATCACAACTCCAAGTTGGGAAATGGATGAAATTTCAAACTCCCCACAAAACATGACATGCTATAAAAATAATACATGTGTTTATAGGGCACCCACTTCCTTCGCTAACCAAATGAATTAGAAATCATAATTATAAAATCCAAACAAGTGCATGTTGGGAAGTTCCCTATTGTAACTTCATATTGCTTTTTATTTAAATTTTGGCCAAATAGAATCTTATAGATTAATCCATATCTAAGAAGGGGAACCTCTAATGGTGGATTAACAATTGCTTCAAACAATCGATGACCAACCTCCCATTGATTATAATGTAGATTTGACATTTTGAATGGCACTATTTGATGAATAACATTACCATTATGTGTCGTTGGCCATGACATTTCATCCACTAGCCTATTTATAAGAATGGAGTTTTCCTTTCCAAATAGACTTTGAGGAAAGATAGGTTGTTGTTTATTTAAAACAAATTTTACTTCCTCGAGAAATTTAATTTCATCTTGCATGAAATTGGTTTTGACTTGAATGGGCCAAATTTTTGAAATAGTCAATTTGTCAAATGCATAATTTGCACTTCGTATTGCCAATGCACCAATTCATGTCATCTACACATAACTAAAACTTGCGTAGCTTGATGGGTGCACCAAGGAATTGAGACCACAACCTTGAATAAGTTGGGGTATGGACATTAATAGAAATTGACTTGATAATTATGCTTGTAGCACAAGAATGCTTGGTGGTTTTTTGCAATGTGAAACATTGAACATGTGACATAGGGGGCATCATTCTATATGTCAAATTCCATTTCCACATGGAGCCTTGAAAAGACCTCAACATCTCCATGAATTTGATTGGCCCTAGGTGGTTCAATTTGCACATTTGATATGGCAATTGTGTGGTTTATATGTGGATCAAAAAAATTCACACAATTGTGCCTATGTGAATCCCCTTTTGATCCGGGGGGTAAATTCACCTTTCATTTGCAATAACCAAATATCTCTTCACCTTCCATGTGTGCGATTTTAACTATGTAAAATAATTTTAGGGCATATTTCACAATTGCATTTGCAAGTTGCTTCAGATCACTAGATTGGGTTGCTTTATGCAAGAGCAACTCATTCTTATCTAGCTTTTGATTAGCTTGACCGCCTTGCTTGAAATGAAAATACAATGTCAATTATTTGAAAGTTCGAACATAATCATCTAATGTTGTAACATATAAGCAAGTTCCCCTTTTCCCCAACTACTAAAGCCTTACATTTTGTATTGTTTCTTAAATGTTACACTTGGGCATGTTTCCAAGTTTTTTTAGAGTGAATTTTTGTAAGGAATTTTTTTTTTTATTATGCCGATTTTGAATGGGTGCTATCGTGGATGTGAACTTGTGAAGAAGATGGGATGTGAGAAGAGATGTGTGGAAATGTTGAAAACATTACATGTATCATAAATCCTCCCCATTGTCTGACACGAAAGTGTTAAATAATGAGCCAATTTTCCAACATTTGAATTCTAGCTTCATTAATTACCCCTAAAGAATACCACCAATAGCAGATTGTTGCATGCTCAGCATTTGCTTCTTCCAAAGAAATGACATTCTTATATTCCTAGCACAATGTCCTATGTTGTTCTCGCATTTTTAACTTGATTTGTTGTTTTGTGTGTTTGTCCAAGGATTCATGACTCTAATGAAAAAACAATTTCATTCTCTATCAACCCTTGGGTCACTTGGATCTCCACTACCATAGACAATTCAAATTGCATTCCAATTGGCTTGAGTGATGTCAACTATGAATCCCTTAAAGTTTGGATTGGGAACACAATTTCTCACCATCACCTTGGTTAATTTCCATCACATGATGCATTGAACCTTCGTGTCTTCAAATTGCATGTCATATTACGATCATCATCACCTTGTAATAGAAAGGATCATACACATGGTAGGTGAGTGTCATCCAACCCTCCACCAGTAAGAGCACATTACACTAGACTAAAATGGGCAATTGAAACTCCAACTTTAGAGTCCAAATCTAGTGACTTTTCAAAAAAAACATTTAAATAGTGTTGAAGTTCACATTTTTTCCATTTCCAAGTTCATACCACCATAATTTAAACCTTTTTAAAAAAACCTCTAAAAATATGGGCCTTGAAAAAATCAATTTAGATATTGAAATGGATTTTATGAATTTTCATTTTAAATTGTAAGAAATTTTAAAGATTTTTTCTTGCTTGATTTTTTCATGTTAAGTGTTATTGCACTTCAATGGGCGTTGTTAAAAAGTTGTAAGCTTAGTTTCCAACTCCACTAAAAGAAAAAAATCCATAATGATAAATTTTTTGGGTAATTTGGACTATGACATTGGATGTACCATCCTTTGTAAAGTCCGCCTTGGATTGAATATTTATCCTTTTGGTAAAAAAAATTTGGGTTTGAACGATTAACTTTGTAGGTTTCAATTTTTCATCTCACTTTTGTCAAGTTTCTGAAATATATTTGAATATAATGCAACAATATTTGACTCACCTAGAAAAAACTACAATTGTGACTTCCAAAAAAATCCATTGTAATGTGTTTTACCCCCCCATGCTTAACATGATCAAACATGATCCAAATGTTTGGAGGTCGCCACTGACTATATATACTTCATTAAATCATAACCACTACCATCTCCATGCACAAACATCTTGAACAAAAACACTTTCTCTCCAATTTGTTGCTCTAATGTGCTCCCAAGCCCCTTGATAGACTCAAATGTGAATATGAAGTGAAAACATCGAATTTGATATTTTTAGAAATTCAAAATATTTAAAAACTTTTAAAATCCCAAAAATCCTTTATCACATGTAAATGGGGTGTAATGTGCATGACTGCATACAAAACAAAGTTGTAGTTTATGATACAATAAATATATTGAAACTGGTTAACATATTTTGGTATAATTTAAAATTATGATAAATTTTCAAGATGCAATGCAAAATCTACACACTTTGAAAATTTCATATTTATTCAATGATGATTAACACAAAACATGTGATCTATTGGGGCAACTAAATGTACTTTTAATAACAAGTTGATTTCAAAAGATTTCATTTAGAAATTTTTCATATGAAAAAGTGAAAAAGGACTAAAACGAACTCATAGTCCTTTTGTAAAGTAATCTTGTTGGCACCTTTGTGTGTACCACGCACCCAAAAGGAATTTGGTTTAAATGTGGTGCTTGAAACAAATCTTGAAGTAAACAACCCTCTTTTGTTTACCGACACACCCTACATAATCACATTAAATGCCAAACAAAGTAATCTCATGTTCTATTTTGGTATTTGATTAATTATTTTTGAACTTTATGGATAAGAACAAAGTGGGGGTAAGAGGACAAATAAAGTGTCAACATGGTACCAAAAAAATGTTGGCTTGGGTATGGCTTTTTAAAATAATGAACTACTAAATGATTTTTTTTCCTTCTCAAACCATTTGAAATATTTGTATTATTCTACTCGTTTCTAATTAAATGAAGTAACCTAGATACAACACTAGCTCCAATTATGGCCCCCTTCGTGAATTGCAAAACACATTTTTATTTTCAATAGCTGCATGTTGGACCAATTCT
>Ga0209208_10007836_pt1 | contig 14365 bp, 9 predicted proteins | sample S1TSphfallax_3_FD_187694 | JGI IMG/M metagenome (GOLD analysis project Ga0209208, IMG submission 187694) | Host-associated microbial communities from peat moss isolated from Minnesota, USA - S1T2_Fd - Sphagnum fallax MG (SPAdes) (version 2) | ecosystem: Host-associated > Plants > Peat moss >...
GTTGTGAAATCTGGCAATTTGGATATGTTTTGTTGTGAAATCTGGCAATTTGGATATGTTTTGTTGTGAAATCTGGCAATTTGGATATGTTTTGTTGTGAAATCTGGCAATTTGGATATGTTTTGTTGTGAAATCTGGCAATTTGGATATGTTTTGTTGTGAAATCTGGCAATTTGGATATGTTTTGTTGTGAAATCTGGCAATTTGGATATGTTTTGTTGTGAAATCTGGCAATTTGGATATGTTTTGTTGTGAAATCTGGCAATTTGGATATGTTTTGTTGTGAAATCTGGCAATTTGGATATGTTTTGTTGTGAAATCTGGCAATTTGGATATGTTTTGTTGTGAAATCTGGCAATTTGGATATGTTTTGTTTTGAAATCTGACGAATTTGGCTCATTTCAATTCTATATGAAAAATCCTTTGTATAGGTTGAAATCATGTTTTTTCAGGCGGAAATTGGTGAAAAGTTTGTAGCAAGAAAATAACTAGTGCAGTTGCAAAAAATGTTTTAAAGACAGGTGTTCTAATTGTGTGTAGGGTATGCAGGTCGGTGTCGGAACACTTAAGGTAGTGTTTGCTTGCCATTTTTGGGGGAGGGCCCAATGATTTAGGGTTTAGGGAACCCTCCACTTGGCAGATCTGTTGCACTAACTAAAAAAATTGGGAAATATGGACAAGCGCGAGAAAGTTACTGCCCCCCACCCAAAGTAGGGAAGTAGGGGGGGGGGGGGTTTGTTTTTACAAAAAATTCTCAATCAAACACATCTCATAATAGCCTATTTTCGAACCCCCTCAAAAAAATCCTTAAATATTGCGCTGTTACCTTTATTAGAAGAGTACAAGATGATTTGTAGGGCTTAATTAAGATGGTGATTTTAGAGCAGTTTAAATTGCTCAATTTGAAAGGAAAAAAGAAAAATGAGAAAGTTATTATGCCCTGATGAAGTAGGAGGGATCAAAATGAAGAAAACATGAAAAAAAGACACGTTTTGCAAATTCGAAAAAAACGTATTTTCTTTACTGCTTTGCATTTCAAAGATGATTTATAGAGCTTGACAAGCACTCCTATAACATTTTAAATCACTAAAAAATATTCGCCGTCCCAGGGGCTCGAACCCTGGACCACAAGGTTAAGAGCCTTGCGCTCTACCAACTGAGCTAGGACGGCTTGATAAACTCTTCCAGGGAAATCTATTTATACACTTGTAATATGTACCCACCACAGTAGAAAAGAGAAAGACATTCTTCAGCATCTTGTTAACATAGCTGACTAGCCATTTGCAAAGAATATATTGCAAGCTTAGTGTGCACAATTTGAAGTGATCTACAATGGGATAGTATCTTTCAATCTTGGACCTTCAAATGTTCAGCAACTAGGAGCAGAAGGTGGTAAGGTAAGGCCTCCAGAAGGCGCCTTCCTGAAATAAGGGCCCACTGCCCGAAGCTGCAGCTGAGGGCAGGCACAAATTTCAGGAGTGTGCTGTGCAAAGGGCCTCACCTGGCATAAAGGATTGAGCAGGGAAATTCAAAACTGACAGTGAAGATCTAGACAAGTAAGGTTATATAATGGCAGGGCAGGGTAGGTTCTTCTGCATGTCCAGAGGGAAATTATGTACAAGTGATTTGAATGTGCATGTACTTGGAGGTTCATTCTATGAAAAGATGTGTCCTTCATTTACACACTTGTTTTTTCTCAGGGCCTTATGATTTTATCAAGCGAATGAGCTGAAAGGAATTTGTCCAACCAGCATAACTCATCAGAATCCTGCTGCTGTTTTCCATCAGCCTCGAAGATTTTCCTGCGCTTTGCCTCACTTGACCTTGAAATTCCAGAGCCAAGTGAATTACCACTTTGTTACATAGGTCAATACGTTTAAGAGGAACTCTGTTTGCATACATAGAGTGAGTGATTCACATCACAACAAAAAGAGGCATCATACACATGATCAGCTCTCAGAGTGTCAGAAAGTTCCACAATAGATGCCACTAGGCACCTCCTCATGTTCCACAAACCAGCTCCACAATCCCCTGATTACCATGCTTAACTGAAAGATGTTGTTTTGGTGTGATGCAAAAGGCTTACAGGATGTAGATGATTCAGAAACCCTGAACCCTAAACTCACAACACTCAAAAGTTTCAACATTTGTGAGCACACAACTATCAAGTTATCTAGGAAGGAAACCCCAGCACTGTTTCTCTTCAGATGATGTAACATGGAAAGCAGGTTAACCTATTTGAGCTTCAAGTCAAATCTTCAACTGAAGCTTTGCAACATTTCAGCCATAAGATACTGTACCATGCTTAAACCTGACAAAGTTGCAGGGATCTGAGAAATTGGATCTGGTGCGAAGGTTAGCATTTAAGGCTTAATGAATATGTCCCAAGTTCATCTTTCAAAACAAAGTGGCAATGCTCAACACAATCAGAAAACAGATCATGAAGAGCTGCTCTACCAGATGCTCACTCCCACTTGGTGAACTGCCACTGGCATCCCCTAGATGAGGATAGATAACCCAGGACAACAGGTACATGGTGATTGAGAACTTCAAAACTGTGTTTTGTTTCCATGCCTGTGGTACAATTATCCTGGATGGATCAGGGCCACTGTGAAACTAGCGTCCACGTCCACGGCCTCTGCCACGGCCCCGGCCTCGTCCTCTCCCCACTGGTTTTCCTAAATCACATGGACATATAGCCAATGTTGTCCTCATGAATAGCATTGCAAACAGTCAAACCATGCAGAATAACATTGCATCTTTGTCCAACAGCAGAGGTTAAGCAAACATGGCATACGAGGTTTAGGACTGGGTATTTTGTTGTTAAGGTTGCAAGGTCAACATATGAATACCTTAAAAAACTGTCGAGTACTTGCAAACAGCAGTATATTTCCAATCTAACAGAATACTTTTCAGCGAATAGGGGCATACCAGCAGTGGGCTTCTTGACCTTCACACGAGGAGTATCATCAACAAGAAGAGTATCAAGATTCAGACTATCAGGGAGAATGTAGTATCGGATGTTGTTGCCACGAACACTAAGATGGTCAAGTGTCACAGGATTTTTTCCTCGCAGTGTCAGCTTCACAGTCTTCAAATGTGTGTTCATGCTGATGTCCACACCTGCACAATGTGTGTTTTCAAAAAAATCTAAGTCAAATTCTGGCAATCAAAACCTCGACACATTGACTGGCATGATCACTGACTTGCACAACAGACGAGGAAACTACAACCTACATTTGCATGACCTGGACAACGAGCAGAAAAACCTGCGAAAAAGATGTAATGGAAATCTTTGTCTTAAACGAGGCCAAGAATAATGGAGCAGAGATATATATATCTTGCAAAAGAGGACCTGTGATGGTGCCATGCACTATGGTGCCGTTCTTCAGTTCTATGGAAACCGTCTCGTTGTTGAGCTTCATAAGAAACCTGGAGCACATTCATAGAAAAAATCCATCATCCGCAGCCAAACCGCTACCAGTTTTCAACCCTCCACACATTTTTCCAGGGAGGAGCAAAAACCCTCGCTTGGACAAAAAGCGCGCAGAAATCAGCAGAATGCGTTCTAGACACTTTTGTCGATGGATACCTACCGTCTCTTAAGAAGTTGCGAATTAGGAAAGAGAAAAAAGCAAGAGAGAGGAGTCCAGGGAAAACATACCTGACGAGCTTCATGCTGCCAAACACAGACTTGTCGTCGTCGGATTCTGCAGAAATTAAGTCCTTGATATCAACCAAAAACTCTAGCCATGTCTCTCGTACACTGCTCTTTCTTACGAGAGACTAGTCCGGTCGTGCGGAAGACCCGAGACGTTTCTTGCAGCGCGGGATAATCAAAAGCGTGTCCTTTGCTGTCTTCTCCCCTTTGTGTGCGTCGTGGTGGTAGTGTCTACCATAACCCTAAGGACCCGGGTGGTTGTGTTAGGGTTTTTTTTCCTAGTGTTTTTCAATGCTCTGAAGCTTTGGATTGTGTGCAAGAAATGAGATAAAGGCCAAGCAACTACCAACTGTGAATCACAAGACACGCAGCTTGCTGACCTCCCCCTGTTGCTGCATTGTTTTCCTTTCCCATTTATGCCCATTGCCAATGCACTTTCCTTAAACCCTAAGCCCTAGATCCTAGTGCTGCAGTGCTGCAATTAACTGTGGTTTGCTGATACAGCATTGAAGACAAGAGCTTCAAGAAGACATGTTCTGCTCCTTATGCCATCCTCGTTCACCTTTGTATCCGGTGAGAAGAAGCTGATTGTCTGAAATGCTCTGATGTTTTATTTCATACATGTCCCCCTTATGTCCGATGCTCATAGTGTCCAGACAAGTGTTGGGTGTGTTCATAGGAATGGAGAGAACCTAACTGGAAGTATTCACTTGAGAAGAAGTTTTGTGATAAAACAAATCTGCAGTGTTTGCTTGTTTGATACTGGAGTCTCTGGTGTCTTGACAGAGCTTACTTGATGATACAGTTTACTTCACAGAGCTTACAGAAAGGCGCAGAGTACATGATGAAGCAACAAGAGCTTACTTGATGATACAGCTGAAGCAAGTGGTCTCTCTCACATGCCAATTGAGTATGACAGCTACGAACCTGGAAGTGCTCATGTGTGTTCACAAGAATTCATGCTTTGTGAATCCTATCGTGGAATGGTGATGGTAGTTCTCTGTTATGTTCCATCAAGGATCTGTGATGGTCACTGTAGCATTTCTTGCAACTGAAAGATCTTTACATCAACAGATCCCTTGTCCTCCATGTCTGCATTGTAGACGATCTCTCCCACTGTGTAATGCATGTGTTTGCAGTGAAGGTTTAAAACATATGTTACATTTTGGTGTTTTGTACATGTAGAGGCACTGGTTTTTGGTGAGAGCAGATTGCTGTGCAGAGCATCACAAATAGCAGTTAATTTGGGTGTGTGAGAGAGTGACCTTTGATGATTTGTGTTGGGAATCTTTCATCACTGAAGCCTTTCAAAGTCCATTTATCTGATCTCAGGAGCAGACAATGAGCTTGCTGTGGGGCCCCCTTCTGGCAGTGGTTAACAAAAGTTTTGGCAAGCATATGATGTGATCCTCATTTTGGAATTCTGCCATCTCCACAACACCATAAACTCTGCAGCAAGTAAGAACATCAACATGGAGCTACTTGGTGCAAAGGCCATTCATATTGATGAAATCTGCTGCATCTTGCCAGCATGGGACCAAGAAGCTAAACCAAGCAGAGCATAGTGCTCCATTCTTGCAGATAGATTGTAAACTGAACTCATGCAAGCAACATGGACATGCTGACCTTCTTCAAGTACCCTTGTACCACCACCAGCACATGCATTTGGAATGCCTGCACAGAGACACTAAGAACTTCATGTTCCATCAGTCTCAAGGAGTTAGTCAAGCCTTTCTGTCTTTTCCCACATTTAAAATGTCACAAAATCAATGGCATTCTGAGAAACTGCATCACATCTCTGTATCCCGTTTGAATTCTGTCTGTGCATCCTCCTTCCCTCCTTCCCTTCACTCTTTGGACTTTCATATTCTTAAGAAGAGGTGAAGGTGTATCATCACCTTCGCACAACAACATTCTTTGGAATCTGCATGCCATTCATTGAAGTGCAAGATGAGCATAACCTTCTTTGCACAACAACAGTCTTTGGAAGCTGCATGCATTGAATGCAAGTTCATGTTGCAATCTATCTTCTTTCAGCTCGTGTTCTCTTCCATGAATTAATAGATGGATCACCTGATTCCCTTGCCATTGTGAAGAAGAAGAAGAAGAAGAAGGTTCTAAAACCAGGCCCTATCGTCCCTGGTCTTAGGGTTTAAAGTACTGAACACGACGACGCACGCAAGGTGGGTGAGAAACACAACAAGCGCGCGCTCTTGTGTTATCCCGCGCATGAGGGTCTTGCGCTCCATGGGACTAGAAAGAGCCGTGTAAGACGAGGGGAATGCTTTAGTACAGTTATTGGTTGATATCAGGGTTTGGTTTCTGCAGAATCTAGCGACGACAAGGGCGTGTTGGCAGCATGAAGCTCGTCAGGTATGTTTTCTCTGGACGACTCTCTCTTTCTTTTTTCTCTTTCCTAATTCGCAACTTCTGTAAGAGACGATAGGTATTCATCGACAAAAGTGTCTAGAACGCATTTTGTTGATTTCTGCGCCCGTTTTGTTCAAGGGAGGGGTTTTGCTCCTCCCTGCAAAAATGTGTGGAGGATTGAAAACTGGTAGCGGTTTAGCTGCGGATGATGGATTCTTCTGTGAATGTGCTCCAGGTTTCTTATGAAGCTCAACAACGAGACGGTTTCCATAGAACTGAAGAATGGCACAATAGTGCATGGCACCATCACAGGTACCCTTTTGCAAAAGATATATATCTGCTCCATTACTCTTGGCCTCTTTAAAGACAAAGATTTCCCTTACTTCTTTTTTGCAGGTTTTTCTCCTCGTTGTCCAGGTCATGCAAATGTAGGTTGTAGTTTCCTTGTCTTGTGCAAGTCAGTGATCATGCCAGTCAGTGTGTCGAGGTTTTTGATTGCCAAAATGTGACTTAGATTTTTTTGAAAACACACATTGTGCAGGTGTGGACATCAGCATGAACACACATTTGAAGACTGTGAAGCTGACATTGCGAGGAAAAAATCCTGTGACTCTTGACCATCTTAGTGTTCGTGGCAACAACATCCGATACTACATTCTCCCTGATAGTCTGAATCTTGATACTCTTCTTGTTGATGATACTCCTCGTGTGAAGGTCAAGAAGCCCACTGCTGGTATGCATCTATTTGCTGAAAAGTATTCTGTTAGATTGGAAATATACTGCTCTTTGCAAGTACTCAACAGTTTTCAAAGTTATTTTCAAAGTTATTCATATGTTGACCTTGCAATCCTTAACAACAAAATACCCAGTCCTAAACCTCGTATGCCATGTTTGCTTAAACCTCTTCTGTCGGACAAAGATGCAATTTTATTCTGCATGGTTTAACTGTTTGCAATGCTATTCATGAGGACAACATTGGCTATATCTTCATGTGATTTAGGAAAACCAGTGGGAAGAGGACGAGGCCGTGGCCGTGGCAGAGGGCGTGGACGTGGACGGTAGTTGCACAGTGGTCCTGATCCATCCAGGATAATCATACCACAGGCATGGAAACAGAACACAGTTTTGAAGACCTCAATCAACATGTAGCTATTATCCTGGCTTATCTATCCTCATCTAGGGGATGCCAGTGGCTGTTCACCAAGTGGGAGTGAACATCTGGTAGAGCAGCTCTTCATGATCTGTTTTTCTGATTGTGTTGAGCATTGTCACTGTTTTTTTGAAAGATGAACCTGGAAGTGTAAATGTCAGCATAAGTTGGTATTATTCTATTTAGGATCAAATTTCCATGTGACATCAGACTATTTCCATGTGGCATCATACACTAAAGCATACACTGGTGATACATGTTCAGATTCTCAAGCATGATAGGGGCATTGGCAAAAAGCATGAGAGATGTGGGGGTATGAAATTGGGTTCAACCTAGATTAGCTTAGGACTTGCTCTTCATGATGGTGTTTCCAAGTTCTGTGTAATGTGGTGTGGCTCAGTTTAATAGTTTATGTAATGTGTATTAATACATCAGTGTCATGTTTACTTTTGGAACTCACCCAGGATGAAGATAAATTGTCTTATTTCATTACAGTTTCCAATTACAACCTGTTTAGAGCTGGAGCATCGAAAGTTCTTCTTTTCTAATCAGCAAAACTTTCCAATTGACTATATATATACCTGTAGAAATTTTGGCACGCAGGCATCATGCTTAATCCAGATTCTTCATGAAAGGCCTAAAATGAGATGATCCACATTAAAATTCTCTTGTACATAAACAAAGCAAGTCAAGGGTCATAAACTTTTGGGCGAGCTTCATAAAATCTTTGCCCTTCATTACCAGTGTGAAGGAAACTTAATATTTCTAACTTTCAAGGTCAGCAGCTTCTATTTCGTCCGTAATTTTAGAGACCTAGTTTTTTGCATAATACAATCCAGTTGGGTCAGAGTCCCTGGAAGCTAATGAGAAGCATCATAATTATACATGTTACATTAATGATCTCAAACATAAGCTCCAAAGCTCCCCATAAGCTCCAAAGCTCCCTGTCGCAAGTTGCTTTCTCATACATACATCCCTGCAGTGTACTAACTGATTCTTCTTCACTTGGTACTAGTCTAGCTAGTTTGTTGTTCCCTTGTACAAGCTCTAATACAAGTACCTGTAGTAGAGAGTATAGTCAGGGTAAGTCACAAATCTGGGAGTCCATGGAATCTCTTTGGGCTTGTCTTCAACTTTGGGTTTTTCCTCTTCTTTCTTTGGCTCCTCAACCTTGGGCTCCTGTTGCAACAGTTGAAATCATCAAATTAAGTTATACCAAGTCACAGCTTGGTGCAGATAAATAAAATAATTAATTAAAAATCCTTTTCTTTTACTTACCTCTTTTTTGGGTTCTTCAGGCTTCGGTTCTTCTTTCTTTTCTTCAGGCTTCGCCTCTTCGGCGGGTTTAGCTGCTTCCTCTTTCTTTTCTTCAGGCTTGGCTTCTTCTGCCGGCTTTGCCGCTTCTTCTGCCGGCTTTGCCGCCTCTTCTGCAGGCTTTGCGGCCTCTTCTGCGGGCTTTGCGGCCTCTTCTGCCGGCTTTGCCGCTTCTTCCGCGGGCTTTGCAGCCTCTTCTGCTGGCTTGGCCGCTTCTTCCGCGGGCTTTGCAGCCTCTTCTGCTGGTTTGGCCGCCTCTTCTGCTGGCTTTGCAGCCTCTTCTGCAGGCTTTGCTTCTTCTTCTTTCTTTTCTTCCGCTGGTTTAGCCTCTTCTGCTGGCTTTGCTTCTTCTTCTTTCTTTTCTTCGGCTGGTTTAGCCTCTTCCGCTGGTTTCGCAGCTTCTTCTCCTTCTTTCTTTTCCTCCGGTTTAGCAGCCTCTTCCGCGGGCTTGGGTTCTTCCTTTTTCTCCTCTTCCGCCGGCTTGGGTGCAGCTTCCTCTTCTTTTTTCTCTTCTTCTACTTTGGGTTCTTCCTTCTTGGGTTCTATCGTTGCACGTTTGCCTGTTCTGCGGATGCGTCTCAGCACTTCATCTTTGTTCAAATTCCCTACCAATGTCACTTTCTGTCCCGGAAAATCCACAGTATAGGAAAGCACTCCTGCAGCGCACAAACAAACCAAAAAAAATAAACCCTTCGATCACGAAGATAATCATCGACCCATAAAACTTCCTCTTAGCAGCTGATCAGAGCTTCATTCCAAGATGATCACACGGTAGCTAGCTGCTTCCATCATTGTCTTGTGAAGAACATCTGCACATCATGATCTCTTTGAGGCCTGATCTGCAGGACTGAGAGAGAGGGAGAAATTTTGTACCAGATATTTTCCTGACAGCTCTCCTGACAACTTCTGCACATCCTTCACAGTGCATCACCACCAACACTACCACCTCCTGTACACCATCATCAAGCCCCAAGTCCCAGCTTCCAATCCCACATTAGAACACTAGACGATATGCAGACTAGCTGAGAGGTTTTCTAATGAATCGGCAACGGCCCGGGCTAGCTTTGGACAGCAGGAATGATGCGATCCACTACGGAAAATCCCCACAGATGCAGGTAGAATTCTCTAAACCAGTTTGTAGGTCTCGAGCTGTACTCTACAGTTTCTTAGATCTTGTCGACACCTAGCATGAGTCGCAAATGACTCAGGACTACTGATCTAAGAACAATCGCTGATGGGATTGAGAGTTGGCAAGGCGAATTGGAACTCATCAGACAAACCACAAGGCTACTTACTACACCAGATCCCACCACTCAAAACTAGATCCAAAGAAGGGAAGAGAGTTGGAACCTCAAGCGTTGCAGTTGCCAACATTGTTGCAGCAGATCAGCGCCGGTTGTATTCTCACTTGTTGTCCGTCTGTCTACCTGTCTGTCTGCAGGCGTGAAGTGACCGCGGAGCTAACTTCAACTAATTTCAAAGAGCTAGCTACAAAGGGATTTACAGAACCGTCCTTTCTTTCTACCACGATTTTCAGCTATCTTCGAATGCCCTCAGAACAGCTTCAACAACTGATCAGCTTCTTCATTGGATCACACCTCAAGGCTCAATCTTCGCTTCCCTGCAATTACTGCTGATTCAACCTGCACATGACGGCTACCAAATGCAGCACTGATCAGCACAACTAGTAATGTACTCTCCCGTGAACTCTCCTAGCATCTATCACTGGCAGAAGTACTAGCTTAGCTTACTATTCGCGGGCCGGCACAACTGAGCTCATGTAGATCACATGAACCCTACTCAATTCTCTAGTACATTCCTTGATTTGCAACCAGCTTGCACACTAGCTAGCAGCACCCATGAGCTGCAGGAGCAGCCCCTCCTCTCCGCGCCTACGAACTAACTGTTTTCCAAATGTGTGTGGCAAGGGACAAAACTGGGTCCCCACCTGCACATGACCTTCCTCATGCCCACTACCATGAATTTTGTAAACAATCCAGGAAAGCAACAAAAAAAAAAGAAAAGAAAAAGAAAAGGCAAAGCTAGCTAGCTACATGCAGCTGCAGACGGCTCAAGAAAGACATAAACCCCAAAGATGATGACCACCATCCAAATCATTCTTTCTTCCTTTCTCTAATGGTTATCCTCGCGAGTCAAATAATTCCTCCAACAATATTTAGTATTTTCACAATCACCATGACCAGCTGCTGATAAGTGTACTGCAGTCAGCTAGCTTACTACGACTACAAGGGTACCACTCCTAGCTAGCTACTACCACTAAAGCTGCCCCAGTTGCTAGCTAGCCAACAATACAAAATTCTAAATCTAACAACATTTCTGCAACTCATGCCACTTTCAACTTAATTAGTGCATAATTATTATGAATCTCCTCATGTCTAATCCTCATGTAAATTAATTGCAATACAAGTCTGCAACTATTGTTGAATGAATCTTAGAAATGTGGATCAATTTGGATCAAGTTGCAGGAATTAAGGAAGTGGTTCTGCAGCTCGATCATAAGCTCGATCAAGTCCTGCAGTGTTACTTACTTGCAAAATTATTAGCTGATCTACTAATCTGCTGCGACAGATCCATTAATTAGCCCACTACAAAGATTTCTATTCTTCATCAACATTAATTTGTGGTATTGCTAATTTTGATTAGACTCATTAATCAGAAATACAAATATTGATATTCTTAATCAACATTTTTTGTATTACTAATTAATAGTAGTAGTTTGCTAGTGTGTTAAATTTTAATTATATGACCACTTGTGATCAGATAGATCATCCGACTCATGATCAGCAGCACTTTAGCACTTGACACTCGTCGTCGTCCACATGCTTCGAACCCGTCTCCTGGCCTTTCCCAGAAATTAGAAAAATTCCCATTGTCGGGGGCGGGGGCGGGGTTTGTTCTCCGATCAGAAACAGATTCATTCGGTGCTTTACTTTGTTGTGTGCATTCGCGTGGGATTTGATTTTTGGTGTTTTTCATCAACTCGGTCAAAATCTGTTGCATGCATGCCCCAATTTGTTGTTTTTGAGGGCAATTGTGGGGGCGCCAGAATTTGGATTTTTTTGGGCTCAGTTTTGAAGCACTGCTACTGCCCGTGGTCGCATTTAACCCTAAAAAAGTTCAAATCACCAGATTGCTAAAAACAGGTTCCAGCAGGGTAGCCAAAATATATAAAAGGATCCTTACATTTATTTTGTACTTTCATATCTATCTAGACTATAGCCAAATTTGGCAAAATTTGGCAAAATTTTCTTGTGGATGATCATCACTTTCGCTACAGCACAAAATTGAAAAAATAAAAACCCCCCTGAATTTGGAAAGTTTTCTTTAGAAGTCACAAAATATTTTTTTTGAAGGCATATATAAAATTTGGAGCTGCACTGCATATTGAAGAGATTAAAACATGTCCTCTAATTGAGGCTTTTAATTAACCTCTACTACACATTGTAATAGCCTCAATAATAGGAAATTTGTAGTAACCTAAATCAACTAGCTTAAGAAATACTTGTTTAGGGAGAATGAAAATTTCCAACCTGCCTCCAGCCCTTGGTTAAATATTGCACTCTTTAATAAGTCACCTTCTATTATATATTTGTATGAAAGGGGGAACACCCAATTTGCCAATCACTATAATGATTGAGTATAACAATAGATGGGTTACCTGATGTTTGGTTTTTATCAAAATTCTTTACATGGTTTTTAGAAAACATACAAAAAACTTATTTTAAATCAAATGGATCATTTGTATATATATACACCTTTGTGTCATGTATAAAGCACAACAAGTTATAAAATTTTCATAAATACACTGAGACATAATTAACAAAGGCAAGTTCTTCCCAATAAGACATTTCATAGAATAGGGTCCAACAAATTCAATAGGAGCCACACCCACCCTCCCTAGGCTTGTGCTTTTTCACTATTTTTTTCAAATATATATTTGAATTTTTTTTTTAGTACATCATTTTAATTAATTAATTAATTTCATATTATTATGTTAAGGTTTATATTAAGAATTTTCCAAAATATGCCATTTAAGAAAATTCAAATTATTTTTAATGCGTTTTTACTCATTAGATTGATCAAAAAATATATATTGAAAATAATATTGTGTGTATATATATAATATAATATTATTTTATTTTTACAATTTGAAATACACAAAATCAAATAGTGGTTAGGATTGAACTAATAATACATGTTAATGTGATTACACTCAATGATGACATACATTTAAATGGTCCACAAAATTCTATTTTATTTGAAAATTTATTCAACATTGGGAAGCAATGGTTATGATAAAACCCTAAATACATACATGCACAACACTGGTGTTATTTGGCTTAATGCTCTCCTCCTAGTACCATTATGGACTCTAGGAAAAAATTGTTACCTTGTGACCTCAGGGCTACATACAGTCTGTAGTCGGCAATCTACCTAGTGGAGGTGTTGTAGGAGAGTACCAAGACTAGGTTAATGATGGCATGTTATACAGTATGTAGCAAGCCATCTACCAAGTCAAGGCCCCAAAAAAAAAAGTGCCAAGACTAGTATAATGATGGCATACTGTATGGCTACAGTATATAAGCAGGCCATGTACCTAGTCTAGTCTAGGCAGAGAAGTGCCAAGACTAAGTTCAATGATGCACACATGCTCTAAGGCTACAGGTTTTAGCAAGGCCATCTATCTAGTGGAATTAAGGCTGTGAGAATTGCTTGCCCTAGACTAGGTTAATGATGCACATGCTATACAGTCTGTGATCAGGTGAAAATATTGGTAAGTAAGGCATGATGAGGTCAAGGGCATTACCAGCATAAGAGTACCACCCGAGACAACAGCTGAAGCTGAGGTGGTGGTGCTCGCATTCTGGTTATGACACAGTTAATTGAGGCTGTTACATAGCATAAAACAACTGCCTCCCTTGATCATAAAACAACTGCCTCCCCTGATCCATTTGTATGGAAGCACATTTCAGAATGTAAGATCTCTCTGGTACTGTAACCGAGTGCATCTTACCATTTTTTTTTTTTTTTGCCCTTTCTAAGGTGTGCTCAAAATGATACACTGTGAAATTTCTGGGAGTGCTTTATAGTAGTGAATATTGTACATGGTCAAAGTTGTTGCTTACTTCTTTAACTATTATTATTAGCTACTTATATGGAGGAGCTATGCCATTTATGAGCTTGATAACAAAAGCCACAGGCTTTACTACTGACCTACTTGCTTATATGGGGTTTGATAAGAACAACCCTGAGCCAGTAATATAAGGAAGATGATAAATCAGCTCAAAGAAATTGAATGCAGTGAGTACAAAAAGTACTGCTGTGATTTTTTTTCCCCCAGTCTGCCCTTTTGCTCTGTTTGTTTTTACCTTGTGATGATGCCTGCTCACGTTTTTGAGTCCATGTTATGCATGTTTTGGACATGTTATGGGTATTCAAAAAGGTATATAACGTGCCACTGGGCATGTTATGTGCCTTTTGGAACATTCATAACATGAAAGATTATGAGTGCAAAATATGTGACCCAGGTATCACTCAATTTGTTTTAAAAAATTGGAATGGGGTAAAGGGGCAGACTGGGGGAAAAAATTACATACCTATGGGGATCAGCAGCTTTCCCGTTTCCAAATAATTAAAAGGTCAGCAAACTTTCTCCAAAATTTTGACAAATGATATGTAACAAAATCTATTTGCCTTTTGCTTCCCTAGTCCAGGCAGGCAGGCAGGGTGAAGACTCGTTCCAACTGAAATATCTCAATGTAAACAATAGTGAAGCACTAGTCTAGTAGAGAGAGAGAGAGAGAGAGAGAGAGAGATGTATTAAAATAATAACACCTGCCCGGATCAAA
>Ga0209208_10007837_pt1 | contig 14365 bp, 7 predicted proteins | sample S1TSphfallax_3_FD_187694 | JGI IMG/M metagenome (GOLD analysis project Ga0209208, IMG submission 187694) | Host-associated microbial communities from peat moss isolated from Minnesota, USA - S1T2_Fd - Sphagnum fallax MG (SPAdes) (version 2) | ecosystem: Host-associated > Plants > Peat moss >...
ATTTCAATACATGTTGTTACAATGTCACCTTAACATCATATCAATGATTGTATCAACATTGAACGTTGAACATATTGTTAAGGTGTTGTAAAAGCACTCATACAAGGAGGGGGCAAGTTTGTGATGTCATGGTGAATCATTATTTGTGACTAAATGTTGGGTGTAATTTCATTTATGCAACTAATATAATTTTAGTTGTAGATGTTCATTGCAACTTATTTATAGTTGAAATTGACATTTTTCTTCTGTTATTACATGCAAAATTATTTAACCATAGTAGTCAAATGTTGTTTATTTGTTTGTGATCAATTTTTGTTCTACAAAAATGAAGTCCAAAAGTGTTGAGGATGTATTTGAAAATGAAAAAGATTCTAAAAATGATGACACCACCTTAAATACAAAAATGAGTCCTCTAATAATGCAAATGACAAGTTGGACCCCTTCATGGAGCTAAAGATGAAAATGGAAATGTTAAAAAAACCTTTTCCAATAAGGGATTTTTTTAATTTCATGAAGATAGGCTTGAATCAATCAAATATTAATCCCCACAAGTTGAAAGTATGAAGATATGTTGTGCACAAAAAACTTATAAAGATATTCAAGAAGGCCATTCCCTTAGTCATGCTTTGGATATACAAAAGCCCTTTAGATCAAAAGGAAAGTTGAAATTTTTTTGTTGTTGTGTTATCAAAAGATCAAAATGCTTTACAACAAACTCATCATGAAGGAATTCGCATTGGAATTGTGGTAAAAAAACTTGGGAAAGCCATGAACTAGGCCATAATTTCGTTGAAGAAACCAATACAAACCAATGATTGAAGTTCTTTAAATGAATGGGAAAGTTGGAGTCACAAAAGGACCTTACATTCACAAAATAACAAGCCATAACAAGTGTACTAGTCTTGAAAGTTGTACTAATATTGTAAATTTTTTATGTGTTTACATAATAATTTTTAACATATTATGAAAACATGTGGAATAATTTAGAATGAATCTAATGAGGACAAAATATTCAAAAGCACTCATTAAACATTATAATCAATGTTTTATTGTTTAACTAAACCCCTAAATGATTATTAAATATTTTGAAAATTATATAATTTTGGGGAACTTCTTAAAACATATGTTTACATAACAGTATAATGCAACATATTTCTAAGTCAAACAATTTTTTTATGTATTTTTGCAACTTACGATATTTTCAATATGTCTCAATAATATTTCAAAATAAACATTTGCTTAAATTCTTATTTAGGGTGCACCCCCCTTTTCATTATTTTGTGAATTCACCCAAGAAATAGTTGAAGGGGTTAATGCCAATGCATGTGAAATGAGAGTCTCAACTTGAAGCCAAATTTACAACCAAAACATCAAAGTTGAAAATAATAGAAATATCACATGCACTTGAACAACCATAAGTTTCAATGGTATGGAACTTGAAATTAGGCAATGAGGATGCATGGTTGATACAATTAATGTTTATGGAACTTGAAGCATCAAAATTACAAGTCCAACACACCTTCAAAAAAAATTAAAGGCTTGTTGACTAAGCTCAAATTGTTTGCATATATGTTGATGGATCCATGCAAATGTCTTTGCTTGAAAAACAAGAAAAAAAAAAAGCCTTGGAGATTAATAAATGCCTTTCTTTCATCCCAAACATTACACCTTCAAAAGTTGCTTTGGGGATTATTGAAACATTTCGCTTTGCCCAAGGAATCCTTTGATTATGCCCAATTGGATAAGGAAGTCCCTTTTTCACTAAAATTAAGTACCCAAGAATTGAAGTTGGAGTTAGATGCTCTCATGGATTAAAGGATTGCACAGAAAAATTGTTTGAGAAATCTAATCATAAAACATGATGTTCAATACAAGAAAGGTGGAATACAATTAAATGTGAAGGAGATTGAGTTGAAGGAACTATAATAGAATAGGGCATTTTGTGAGTTATATAATATTCCCTTTTAGGTGAATAACATGTAGCTTTCATGAAAAAAAATAATGGATTAACCTTTCACCCCTATCCATTATATAATTTGGATGTTCAATTTGGCATTGTCCCAAGTTTTTCAAAATCACAGCTTGTGTAATTGTTTACACATGTGGATTCCCACACAACGATATGTTAGTTTTTGTTTATAAACATTTATATCACTTGTGGTGTGCATTAATTCATTTTAAATAATCTAACTAATTTGCATATTCATATTACAATACAATTATGTCCCTTGAATGGTGTAATAATTTTAGGTTTACACAGTTTGATAAAGAAATCTTGGAAGAAGAAAATTCTAAGGGTTGTAAAGAGGAAAATTATAATTGCATATTGTTTTAATGTTGATAAATTATGTACTTTCACTACACTAGGAAATGCGTCCTAGTTCATTTTGGATTTCACTAGATTTTGAGTGAATTTGGACATTTTTACCTATTGAAATTATTTAATCCCCTAATGAATGGGGACCAGTTGTTATGGACAATGATTTGTTTCATTAGTACCTAGTGAAACAAGGTTACTCTAAAGTGAAATACAAATTTACCAAACCATTCACTTGCTAGTAATCAACTAAACAATATGGAAATCAATTAAAATTTAATTATTTAATATATAATATTATTGATGATTTCATGATTTTTAAAGCTTATTATTTATTGAGATATGTCATTACCTACACTAGGTTAAAAACCTAACCTAGCTAGGTAGGCCACGTAATCAACCTAGGCACTTATTATAGGAATTCAATAAAAAAATATTCGATCAACATACCATTGTTGACCACACACAACACCACCCATGAAGTTTGATCCCTTGATCTATGGTATGAAAGCAAACAACCTTACCATCAAGCCACCCCACTTGTTGTGATAATGTGTCACATTACATTCTATTTATCAAATAATTCATTTTAAACATTACAAAAACATAAACTTTGATAATTCATATCTTATTAAGATTTTGTTCAAATGAAATGATTCGAGTTTACTTTTTTTTTTAATTCAATAATGTACATAATTGCATTTATTTCCTTTTGAAAGTTTATAATCATTTGAACCAAAAAAAAGTTGAATATCATTATTCAATAACATTTCAATGACCATTATTTTGAAAAATAAATAATATAAATCGATAATGTTTTTGTTAATATAATACTAACTGTGTTAAACTATTTTCAATTATTATATGACTATTTTTCATTAATTTAAATTATTTCACCCTACATTATTTATAGTTATTTATGGTTATTTTCAATTACTTTTGGTTATTTTTGGTTATTTCACCTTAAGTTACTTTTGGTTATTTTAAGTTAATTTTGGTTATTTTAATTTATTTCACCTTAGGCTATTTTCAGCTATTGTAAGTTTTTTTTGTTATTCTATTTTTTTTTGCTATTGTAAAATATTTCAATTTAAACTATTTGTGGCTATTCTAAATTACTTTTAACTATTGAAAGTTATTTCACATTATGTTACTATTGTCAATTCTACGTTATTATATGTTATTTCACCTTAAATTATTTTTGTTTATTATAAATTATTTCACCCTAAATTGTTTTTGGCAATCTTAAACAATTCTAATATATGGCTATTAGTTGTTCTTTTATTAGTGTTGTTGGTGGTTATTAATGACTATTGGTACCTATTATATTTGTGGCTATTAATGTTTTTTAGTGGTTATTTTATTAATAGGTATTGTTGGTTATTTTATTGGTGGTTATATTGGTGACCATTTTATTAATGGTTATTAGTGGTTATTATATTAATGGCTATTGTGTTTATTCTACTAATGGCTATTAATCGTTCTTTTAATAATGGTTATTCGTGGCTATTATATTAATGGCTATTGATGGTTATTATACTAATGGCTATTAATCATTATTTTATTAATGGTTATCGGTGGTTATTATATTAATGGCTATTGATGGTTATTATACTAATGGCTATTATTCGTTATTCTATTAATGGTTATTGGTGGTTATTATATTAATGGCTATTGATGGTTATTCTACTAATGGCTATTGATGGTTATTATACTAATGGTTATTAATCGTTATTCTATTAATGGTTATTGGTGGTTATTATATTAATAGCTATTGATGGTTATTCTACTAATGGCTATTGATGTTTATTCTACTAATGGCTATTGATGTTTATTTTACTAATGGCTATTGATGCTTATTCTACTAATGGCTATTGATGTTTATTCTACTAATGGCTATTAATGGTTATTCTACTAATGGCTATTGATGCTTATTCTACTAATGGCTATTAATCGATATTTTATTAATGGTTATTGGTGGCTATTATATTAATGGCTATTGATGGTTATTCTACTGATGACTATTAGTTGTTATTTTATTAATGGTTATTGTTGGCTATTATATTGATGGCTATTAATGGTTATTCTACTAATGGCTATTAGTCGTTATTATATTAATGGTTATTGATGGCTATTATATTAATGGCTATTAATGGTTATTCTACTAATGGCTATTAGTCGTTATTCTATTAATGGCTATTAGTGGCTATTCTACTAATGATTATTAGTGGTTATTCTATTAGTGAATATTCTACCAATGGCTATTCTACTAATGGCTATTAGTGGTTATTATACTAATGGCTATTGTGGCTATTTTACTAATGGTTATTGGTGGCTATTCTATTAGTGGCTATTGTGGTTATTCTATTAATCGCTATTGGTGGTTATTCTATTAATGGTTATTGTGCCTATTTTATTAATGGCTATTGGTTGATATTCTATAAATGGTTATTGGTGATTATTATATGAATGACTATTAGTGGTTATCTATTAATGATTATTGATGGTTATCCTATTAATGGTTATTGGCGGCTATTCTATTAATGGTTATTGGTGCATATTTTATTGGTGGTTATTGATGAATATTTTATATTAATGATTATTAATGGTTATTATATTATTATATGTTATATTACAACTATTGCTGATTATTGTATTATAATTGTTCTAATATTTTATGTTATAATATCATAAATTATTGGTAGTTATTATATTGTAGGGTATTTTAAATTATTTTTCATAGGTTATTATTTTTTATTCTAAGTTATTTTTACATTAGATCATTATATTTTGTTTTAGATTATTTTAAGTTATTATACTTAGAATAAAATAATCTATAATAACATAAAATAGAATGATGTTGAATAACTTAAAGTATAACTTGAAATAACATATATTAATTTAAAATAAAATAACTTAAAATATGGCCTAAAATTAGTTGAATAATTTAATTTAGAATAACTTTAAAACTTATAATAAACTAATTAAGATACCTTAAAGTAAAATAACATATAATATAATTTAAGATAACCAAAGTAGCTTAAAATAATATAGGGTATATCATAAAATAACATAGATAAAAAAAATTAAAACGTAAAAAAAACCTATTTACTAATAAATTGTAATAGTGAATTATGTTAAGTAGTAATGAAACATGATGTCTAGATAGTGATATTATAGTGAAATAACTTTCACTAGGGTGAAATCAATAAAATGCAATGAAGTTATTTCACTTTGAAAGTCCCATAGTGATTTAAGTTAGTAAATTGCACCCCATTTTGGTAGTAGTGTTTTATGACCTTTTTTTTTGTAATTTTCATTAATTGCGTATATTTTACAACATCAGTGTCATGACTTTAGCCTTGGGCAAAATAAAGAAAAAATGGGTTAGGAACAAGGTAAAGTAAAACAAAGGCCTTGGGGGAGTGAAAAGGATGCATTATTTGGAATCCCAATATGAACTCTCACTTTGAACTCCCAATTTGGGAATTGGGATCCCATAGTGTCCCAAATCTATGGGACCAAAGTCTAAGGAATAGACCTTGTCTAAGTCAAAAATATTTATATTTTTGGAAAGGTTTGAAACCATAGCTTAGATATCAAAAATGAGCTTGCATTCTCCATTTGGAGTGGTGAACTAGAAGTTAAAAAGAATAACCAAAAGTCAAATTGCAATTTTGATTCTTAACCACTAAAACCAAAGAAACAAAAGTCTAATTACCTTCAATGGAAGCATGCAGCATAACATTGGAAATATATTATCAAGGGTTACAACTAAATGTAAGTAAAAGCACTTCAACCAAAGTTCGTGTGAAAAATTGCAAGACTCATAACTTGGGAATTTTGGAATTCCCTCTTTGGAATCCTAAGAAAAAAAACCATTTCAATGTAGTCCTTGTAAAGAGGTCCAAAACATAGGGAGGATGGTAATGGCCTTGTAGCCGAACAACGGGTGACTGGACAGAAAACTCCATGGCTGTGCTGTTTGTGTGAACACAAGAACATTGATCAGGGTAAGTTGGCCGCCTCTATTGATGAGTGGCGACGTATCTCATCTTGATTTGTGTGAGAGGGGATCTGGTTGTGCATGGGATGCATGGGGAAAGTATGGTCTGTCGTTGGGGGATGGAAGGGCTGTTGCAAGATGACGGCGTGATTGATGAGGAAGAGCGACACCACATTGATGAGGCATGGAGGAAAGCGAGGAGGACGAGGCTTGTGAGAGAAGTTGGATCGGGCGATGTAAATAGGGGAAGGATCAGTTAGGAAGATCAGTCGGTTTTTTGGTAGAATAGACAGGAGCTCTGAGGAAAAAGTCTGGACACTCTTCTTCCGCTGCCATTAGTGACCAGGAACCTCAAGTTTCTGAAGCTAGGAGAGAAGTGGAAATTTAGGATCAATGTAACCAAGGATACTACTTTTGGAGAAGGCACAAAGCTTGTGCTGTCGGGGATTTTTTGTGAAATACAAGCTATGAGATTCTGTCATTCAAGTTCTTTCAGTCTGAGTCGTGTGAGTAGGGACAACGTCTGAGAAGCTCGGTGGAATAGCCCCTACAGCTGAATCATGAGATTCCGATTGAAGACTGTGAGAAGTCGCTTGTTGTGCTGTGTCCTCGTTGTGTGATTGCATTGTATTCGCTCTGTCAGAGTGAGACCTAAAGGAGAGGGTTGCTTGTGGTTGTGTTCCCTATGCATTTCTTGTCTCCCTTCTTTTTGGTTACAACCTCTTCCCGAATTTGGGTCATGTGAATGTAATGAGTCCAAAGCAAGCTTGCGACCCAAAGTTGATTCCACTTCCATTAACCACCTATATTGTTTAATTTATGTAGGTGACTTATTTATAAGGTGCTTGTGAGCTTATCATAGTTCTTTTTCCTTTTACTTGTAAAACAATTTAAAGGATCAACAAAGTGGAATTTATCAAAAGGTGGATTGGGATTGAGTTTGAAAGATTAAAAAATCCTTTTATGCATAAATTTTGTAGAATAATTAGTAGTAAAAAAATGGTTTATTTGGCCAATTTTTTAAAGAAAAACAACTCCCACTTAAACAACCATAAAAAAACCCCATCATTTTGGACAAGTGGATTTTAACATGTTTGTTGTGTTTGGCTAGTCATTTTCACTAGTCATTTTGATTAGCAGGGCAATGGATTGTTTGACTAGTTGAAATAAAATATTTTAAAAAAATTACGATGGTAGGTAGGTCAAAAAACGTAGGTAATTATTTAGTAACCTAACCTAATTACCTTATTTAACCTACCCAACATAGCCCCCTAAACATGAACATATGTTGCAAATATTAAAAATTGAACCCCTCACCTCCATGACGATAAACCAAGCCTTTATAGATGGACTACAACTTCATAAGTTGTTAATTTTTATCAAGTTTTTTTAGATGGTAATTTTTAAAATACTAAGTAAACAACTTAATAGGTAGGAGGTGTATTAGTCATCTAATTACCTACCAACCTAGCCTAAACCTAACTTGTAACCCACCCACCCACATACCTACCTACCATAATAGCTAGTTTATAATGACCTAGGTAGCTAGTTAACTATTATTGTACCTAGGTAGGTAGGTTAGTAGATACCTACCCACCTACCTATTATGGTAGGCACCTTAATACCATAGTAAGTAGGTAAATAGGTAGTAATTAAGTACCATAATAGGTAGGTAGGTCCTTAGTTACCATAGTAGGCAGAAAGGTAGTAGGTAGGTAGGACATTGTTTTTTTGGTCCAACTTGGCAAGAGTTTTATTTGATTAAAAATCCATTAGCCATCTTGGCCAAGGATGTTTTTTTCATTTGTCCAACTTGAACAAAATGTTACATATGGCTAAAACCCATTAGCACCTTGACCAAGGATATCATTTTTTATTCAACTTGATTAGATGTCCCATTTGACAAGTAGTCAAATGGGTCATCACTAGCCAAATTGATTGATCAATAACAATTAAGTTCATTCATATGGTGGACCTTTAGTCAAAATGGACATTTCATTAATAAAAAATGACCAATTCATCAATTGGATAACTTAAAGAAATATGTTTTTCTAGTAATGAATAGTCTTTAACTTATATAACTCAAAATAAGAATTCTAAATATCTAATTCAATTGCCCATTACCAATTTAGTTCAGTAAACAATGAGAAATATTCACAACCTTTTGAATTTTTTTAAACTGCAAATAAAAGTAATAAATTAAATCAAAACAACAATGAACTTCCAAAAAGAATATGTAATTGTCAAAAAAATAAAAATTGTGAAAATAATGTAATATTGTCAAAATCAAAACATCACAAATAGTTTATTAATCTTCCTATAGTAAAATTGAATTTTTTTTTGCAAAAAGCCAATAACAAACAAACAAATGATCTTATTATTTAGTAGAGCTACCAAAAGGATTTAATAAAGGCAATTTGTTAATTAAGATGGTGATTGATCGATACCCCATGCCAATCTCATCAACTACTCTTCCAAAGGTTACCATTTTATAACTAAATGTTATGTTGAATTTATTTTCTAAAAAAATTGCAAATTCAATATACCAATGGCTACCAAAGGTACAAATTCAAAATTTTAAAAATTGGTTTGGCCTTTAACAATACTTCTTTTTTGCTTTTAACATTTAGGGGTTCATCTCCCAAACTTTGGAAACAAGTTAGGATGTGTCATCTCATGTGTTAAAATATTTTCTAAAAAATGTCCAATAATATATATTACACTTGGTTAGAGTATAGGCAACACTAGCAAGACACTTTGGTGTTGGGTGTAGTAATACTGACAAAATTTGAAAAATGAACATCAAATTGTCCCATTGTCGACAAGTGTACATTTGCTTCAAATGTTATTTTCATTTGTTGCAACTACATCATATATTGATAAAGTGTTTTGTGCAAATTATAACAATTTTAATTGTAATCAAATACGCTATTAATGTCATTAACAACACACATTAGTTTTGAATGTAATATGGCAATCTAGATTTTGAACACTAATGTTAGCATTTGGAGGTTTGTTTGTAATTTATACTATGAATCAACCTACATACTATTTTTTTGCTTATTTTTTATAATTACTTGTGTACTTGAATGTAATTTGTGTCGGAGTGTATCAATTTTAGTAAATTGACAATAATCTTTTTGTATCTGATGTAGTAAAAAAAGATATGTAGCATGTTTGTTCCACTACCATCAAAGTATTAATGTTCTTCTTTTCATATTTTTTTACAAATGTTTATGTACTTGTGTTGCATTTATGTTGTACTTTTTGCAAGGTATTGTCTAAAAGCTTCAATACTACAAATTATGTTTTAGGTCGTCATACATTCCACCCAATTTTCAATGTATTATTAGAAATCCACTAAAGCAATTTAAACCACATGTATAATGCACTGGAATATAGTTTGAGTCACATGGCAACAAGTCCACACACTTTCCACCCACACTACAAGAAGACTTGTAGTGTGTAACCATCCAATTTGTGATTAGATGCGACTATTCGTCATTTGCAATTATGTTTTATAATTTTTACAACTAGTAACCATCTTTTTTAATTTTCTTACTATTTTTGCAACTATTGTATGACTATCAAATTGTACATTGTCCTATATTGACTAGCTTCTTCATGTTTTCATCCAAGAATAGGCATTTATGCTCATTTATTCACAAAATTGGTTGTAACTTGCTTACTTTTTATGATGTGCCTATACATTTAATGTACATTAAAGTGTTTTGGACTACATTGAAATTATATTTTACATGTAGTCAAGGTACATGAAGCAAATAATTAAAACTTATTTAACATATTTAAATATATTTCATATGTATTGAACATTTATTTCTTCATATTATTTCATATTATGAACAAAAAATTTTAAAAAATTCAAGTTTATTTTATATTACAATTTGAATACAAATATACCATGTTTATTTTTATGTAAAATAAAATTATAAAGGCAAGGCCATATTAAGCTGACATAATCTTAATGTCAAACCAATACTCATTATTCATAACATAGTAATATCAGCGAATTCATTAAATGATGTAAAATATGGAAAAATACATAAAATTTAATTTAAATGATTTAACAACCTATATTTCTCATGTAATTTTGATTAATCAATTAATAATTATTGATAAACTATTACTAATATTTGATTGATTACAAATAAGTTTTTAAAAATAGTAATAGATACATTAAAATTCATTGTGATTTATTTTATAATTTATACTGAATAATAAATAAATAATTTACAAAATGCTAATTAGTATTTTAATCTATGCATTAATCTGTTAATTAATTAAATTACTGATTTATTTTAAAATTTTCTTTTCAAGCTATTAATCAAATTACACACTATAAATTAGAAATTGAATTTATTATTATTAATTAAAAAATTCATTTAAATACACAATCATTAATATTTACTAACCAAGAGTTATAGAAAATAACAAATAATACTAATAATAAAGTAACAGTTATGTACCTTACATAAACATTAATTAAAATTTCTAAAAGTCAATTATCTAATTCTTAATAATGAGTAATTAAATTATTTCCTATTTATGTCATAAGTTTAAAATTAATAATTGATGTTTGTTAATCAGTTTGTAATTTATTAAAAATTAATTAATATTCGATTAAATATGTCATATTTTTTTACTAATAAATAATTATAATAAATAGATAAAATCTACTATTTAAAAAATATTATGTACCTTATAAAATATTAGTTAAAATATGACGACTTCAATTATCTAGTTATTATTAATATTTAATTAAACTGATTTCCTATTTTGTTCATCAGTTCAGAATTAATAATTAATTTTATTAATCAGTTTGGAGTTTATTAAAAGTTAATTAATACTGCAATTGGTAATTTTCAATATTGAATTAATTATCTGATAATCCGTATTCACTAATCAAAAGTTATGATAGAGTAGATAATAATAATTAGTGAAATAACAGTTGTGTAGGTCATAAAAATATTAATTAAAACTTCACAAATGAAATTATCTAGTTGTCATTAATGACTAATTAAATCGATTTCCTATTTGGTTCATAAATTCAGAATTAATAATTAATAACTACAAATCGGTTTATAATTTATTAAAAGCTAGTTAATATTTCAATTACTAATTTAAATAATAATCAATGAACTGTCTGATAATGCAATTTTACTAATCAAGAGTTCAGGTTAATAAATATTAATGATATAAAATATTTAATTAGTATTAATGAATAATTAAAATGGACTATCTTTTTAAATGATATTTATCAACTAAATATGCTTATAACTTTATAAGTTAATACTTAATATCTAATATTCAATATTTTTATTTGATAAGTAATTATATTAGATAGTCAATCAATCAGTTATTTATTTATTTATTTAGTTGATAACGAATTTAAAAGGTTAAGTTTCAAAAGGATTTAAGTTATTAGTAATAATTATTTGACTGAATTTAGAATTAGAATAATAACCACTTAATTAATTTCATAAAATAATTACAGACTATTGAAAAATTATGACTATGGATTAATTGAATATTTAGTAAAAATAATGAAATAAAAGTGAACATTCTTTTTAAATCAAATAATTAAAGAATGGTAAGTAGTTATAGGTGGGTTTGCAAGTGGGTAGGTGAGGAGGTAATTAGTTAGTGGCTAATTAGTTAATTTGCTAGTTAATTAGTTTCCTTTTTACCTATTTATTTATGTATATATATAAATATATAGTTTTTTTTTAAAAACAAGCCCAAAACACATGGGCTTAATTTTTTAATTGCAACTCAATTTGTGACTAAAGTGTAACCAAAACATTTAACCCATATGTTTTATCCTCTCTTATCTTGAAAACTATATAACAAAGGTGCCTTTTCTTATGTTTTCACTTTTAAAATCATGTGCCATTTTGGATGAACTCAAAGAAGCTTAACATTATAAACAAAACATAATAGCAAATAACATTATTTACATGCCTATTTTTGAACCCACCTATTTTTGTACCTACCTACCTACCTACCTACTTAAATAAGTAAATAAGTAACTACATAAGTTTTAACTATTTATGTAAATAGGTAAGTAAGTATGTAGCTTGGGTAGGTTGTCCTACCTATCTAATTTTAGCTACCTACATACTTATTCAAATAAATATTCATTTGTTTTTTTCCAAAATATAATTAATATGCCACATGGCAGATTTAAATTGTGCCACGTGTCACAATCTAAAACCATTTAAAATGAATGTTCATAATGCATTGCCAAGATCAATGTTTGAATAATAAAAGAATTTCCACCCAAAATTCCTCATAGTGCCAAAAGTGGATTTTGGTATCACCAAGTGGCACCATCACAAGTCATTGGAATTTGATGGCATGGATTTTTTCAACATTTAAAAAAAAAAATAAATTACAAATGTTATAACAAATGGTCATAGGATGAACATATATACGTTGACTATATACATCATCCATGGTCCATTTGGTGATGTCATGCTAAATCGTAACTTGTGACTAGATGTTGGGTGTGATTTCATTGATGGAACTAAAGCAATTTTAGTTGTAAATCTTGATTGCAACTATTTATAATCACAAATTGAAACTACAAATTGACATTTTTCTTCTAGTATATTAAACATATTTGACTCATATTCATGGTATGTTAAGGTATTTAGTTTGTATTCAAGGTATATTAAACAAAGATTAATTATTGATAAATTATTATCATCAAATAATTTATTAGTTAGTATAAAGTAGGAACAAAATATTTTACTTAATCATTTAATTATATTTTACTGAATACCAACTAATTAAGTAATTAATAAATAATTATTAATTATTAAAAAACTAGTGGATTAATTCGGTATTAAATCATAAATTCATATAATAATAAGTCATCATTCCAGAATTATTCATAATAATTAATTGATTAATTGAGAAACATGAATTAATGGTTGGTTAATTACAAATTATTTAATTTCTATCAACAAATCAATAATCTTATAAAGAAATAATCTATATCTAATATTTATTAATGAATTATTTTTCAATAAATTATTAAATACTTTCTAATATTTAGTTACTATGAGATAACTAATTATTAAAATATTATTATTATAATTATTCTTTATGTAATTAATTCTGAAATATATTATTAGTTCTGAAATATCTGAAATATCTGATTTAACTAGTTAATCAAAAGTCTTGGTTAATAGGTAATGACTACTAATTGGTAGATATTTAGCCAGCCAATGAATAATAAACAGTTAAAATTTCTAATTACTAGTAATGATTAATTTAAATTAATTTAATATTTACTTAATAAATTCATAATATTCATTTTAATCCAATACTTAGTTTATTAATTAGTTAATAGTTTTTTGTTATAAAATAATAATAATAATGATTCACAACTTAAATTATTTAGTTAATATTATTGGTTTACTAAAACTGTTTTAATGTACAATAATTAATTCAATGAGTTAGAATTATAATAATTTACAATTAGTATTCAGGAATTAATATTTATTAATATCCTTAGACCATTTTAAATATGCTTGTAAAAATATATATGGGTTGATATCATATGACTTGTGCTTTATAATAATGATGTGATGGGTAAGACTTACTCAAATTAAAACACATATCAAAATATGCTTTTACACAAGAAAATAACATAAAAAGAATATTGAAGAGAATAACAATATATATAGTTATTTATTTATTTTGGTTCATTAATTCTTTCAATCGTTTCTTTTCACATAATGAGGCGAATGCCATGTGTTGTGTAACATTTTAAGTGATTGCAAACCATAATGAGGAGAAAAAAATGTGCATGCTTGAAATTTAAAAACTCGTGCCAAAAACTGCTTCATAAAAAATCACAATCTACATGATAAAAACACAATTTTACAATGTTTTTTATTTTATTGTCAACTTGCAATCTTGTTTTGTGTTTGAACACATTTTTATTAGATCATTGCCAAATTCATAACATGTTTTCACAAATTTTCCCTCTTGCCTTTAGTGCATATAAATTC
>Ga0209208_10007838_pt1 | contig 14364 bp, 13 predicted proteins | sample S1TSphfallax_3_FD_187694 | JGI IMG/M metagenome (GOLD analysis project Ga0209208, IMG submission 187694) | Host-associated microbial communities from peat moss isolated from Minnesota, USA - S1T2_Fd - Sphagnum fallax MG (SPAdes) (version 2) | ecosystem: Host-associated > Plants > Peat moss >...
GGCCATTAACCAAAAAAAAATAATCATTTCCCAAAACTGAAAGCAAATCAAGCCTAAATTGAACAACCCATAAGTTTCATGAGACAGAAAACAAAGGACCAAATAAGGGTTCAAACTGGGGATGAACAGCTATGAGAAAAAAAAAACTAGGCATGAGACGGAAAAAAGAGGACCAAAAAGGGGTTCAAACGGGGGATGACTGTAACTATAACTCCATTGTCCCCTGTTTTCTGTTGTTTTTTGGTGCTGGGTTTTTGGAGCTGGCTAGAGCTGTACTTGGTTGTTGCAGCAGCAGTAGCGACAGGGGAAGAGATTTGCAATCATGTTGCTGGCTGGTATCATCAACAAGCAAGTATCGGATCTATGTTTGCAGCAGCAGCAGCAGCATCATCAACTCCATGGTCACAACAAGTTTCTGACACAAAATAGATCAACACCCAACAAGCAGCAGCAGCAGCTGATGATCTGCTGCTGCAGCAGTCGCAATGTGATGATGCGAGCTCAAGCATGCAACACAAAAACCAAAAACAAGGAATGGGTGTTAGCAATTGATGTGGGCACTGGTGGAACAAAAGCAGCTTTGATCACGTCGAAAGGATGTGTGTCAACTTCTGCTTTCTCTGCACATCCACCACCATCTCCTTCATGTCTGTAAGTAAACCCTAAACCCTAAACCCTACTACATTGTTCTCTCCCTGTATGCATTTTTCTTCCACCTAGAATTGTTCTTAGTGTAATCTATTCTGTTTTGACGTAAAAAAATTCATAGTATATGAAACTACAGCTGCAATGGTTTGTCAAAGAGTATGACCTCCTTCCACTGCTAAGGAGAAGGCAATGTATGTCATATTCATGCTCAGAAGCAGTTGTGGGTAGGGTCTTTTTTCAAATGGAGAATTCTTTTGAGAATTTTATGAGGCTGGAGTTCTCCTAACTTTTCTTCATGCTTTTCTCAATCTGCACTCCTAGAACTAACTAATTTTCATGACAAAATTTTCCAAGACTCTATACAAAAGTGAAACTGATTGACTTGAGATTCATCAGCACTTCATTTTCTGGCTTTTGCAAGTTTTATTGCTTTAGTGTTCAGATTTTAGAGTTTCTGACCTGAATGGAAAATGAAGCAGTGCAGGAACAGCAAGTGCAGAGCAAGAAATGGAGAGATGGTGGGATGCAACAGTGGAAGTGGTGAAAACGTGTATGGCAATGGCAGCAGTGAACCATTCCGGAACTGTGCGGGCTCTGACTGTTACTGGCCAAATGCAGAATGTCATCCTTCTCCCACAGGTACATACATTGTAACCCCCACCATTCCTTTACCTTCTTCATTCAAGTGACCTGGTGGTAATATGTTTTGCTGTGGTGAGTCAAGATCTGAGCCTGTTTTGCTTATGGTGATAGAACAGAACAAATTGGATCTTGCACCTCCAGCCATTCTCTATTCAGATGCAAGAGCAGTTGCAGAAGCAACTGAGGTACATCTGATCCATATTTTTGTGCTTTGTTCGAGCTCAATAAGTAGATCTGTCATTATGCAAATCCATGTTTTGTCAGTACTCACTTTTGTCAGCTCAGAAGTCATCCATGTGTCATTTTCTGTCTGTTGGGATGAGTGCCTCTGGTATGTTTCTGTAAGGCAGACTCAAGAATACAGCTGATTCAATTTTGGTTCGGGCTTTGAGATTGCTCGGTTGGCAGGTGGAGCTGATTATTTAGTGTCTGTTTCTGGATCACATCAAGGTGCAACAAGGTGGGATGAATAACTTTGCAGCTCTGGAACACTCTCAAGGTGAAAACTTTGAAAGGAATTATTCTTCTGAAAGCAAGGGTGGCATAAATTTTGTCTCTCATGAACTGCTCTCTTATGGTGTTTGTTTGATAGCACTGGACTTTGTGTTGACATAATCTGGTGGGCTACAGTGTTTTAGCTAAGCTGCGGTGGTTGGACAAGCATGACTCTAATGCAGCTCAGCATTGTCAAACACTTTTGCTTGGCGGGTCTGTAGTTTGCACCACCAGCTCCTCTGTTATTTGGATTACTTCTATCTGTAACAAATTATCCAGCATGAAGAGCTTCAAGACTTCCACATGATGGGGTTGGGGGAAAAATTGGAGGATGACAGGCATGATTATGTTGTCTGGAAGCTTTGTGGAGTTTGCGTCACTGATTCCACAACTGCCTCCACCACAGGCCTCACAGATCTATCCTTCAAGGTTGCTATTGTGCATTGATATGCTTCTCTCAACTTCAGTGCTGCAAATTCTTTGTTGGATCTATAGTCACAGTAGGTAATTTTCTAGTCTCTGAATAGGAGTGTCTGACAAGTAGGGAGGGGTGCAGTATGCAACAGGGTTGATGCATGATGTGGGGCTGGGCCACTGGATTGACAAGCTTCCACTGATCCATCCCCCCAACATCCCTTGTGGTTTGTAGTCTGAACTGTATAGCTCTCATCTGACCAGGATATTCAGAATGTTTTCAGGAAGTAATTGAGTTCACCTTGCTGAGTTGTTTCTGGATTAGGAAGAAGCAAGTTAGTCCCAGCATCTTTTGGGCAGACATGAATTTTGCAACTGGGAATTGGTAACAGGGGAGGTGAGTGCATGGGCAGCAGAAGAGTTGGGGAATGTGAGCTTGCAGGGGATACCTGTAGTGCACTGCTGTGGGGATGCAGGAGCATGCACTCTTGGGTAGGTCTTTATTTGGATTTTTTCTCTCATTTTTTATTTCAACCTACGCAAAAAGACCAGTGCTTAGGAGCCTTGATACATGGATTGATGAGGTTCTTGTGGGGAAGTGGAATGCTGGATGCCATTTTAGAACTAGCTGTTTGCAAAAGCAAAGATGACATGATGCAGGAGGAAAATGACTTTTGTGCTTTCTAGGGCTGGAGCAGGAGTTCTGGGGAATTTGTATGCATACCTTGGCACTTCAGGGTATGTCTATCAAACAAGATCTCCCTTTGACCACTGCTGATATGCACATGATTTGACAGTTTCATGATTCTGAATGTGACCTTGTGATGTCTATTGTGTCCAGATGGGTCGCAGGCTCATTTCAGCACTCTGCAGGACTACCTCCTAAGGCTAAGCCTGTATGTATAGTAGTGTGACACGTGATTTCATTACATCTCAATATTACCCATGTATTTGACAGTCAGACCGCCATGAGCAAAACATTATTGTCATTGTGCAGATGCCCAGACCATCTGGAGTGTTCACACTTGGGCACCCTGAGTCATCCCTAGTTTTCAAAACAGGTACCATCATGCATGGACTTGCTGAGGATTTGTAGGTGCTGCCACATGCAGATGAGGTTGGTGCACAACTGGTTGAATCTAGTGATAGTGGTCTAACGTTCCCCCACCCAAAACCTTTCAACTGCTGATGGATCCAACATTGGTGATCTGGGTGTGACCAAAATGTGTTCTTCCTCTTGCATCATAGGTGTATGCATTGTACTCTGTGAGGTTAGATGGGTTTATGTGCAACATGTGTAGATTGATGGAAATTTCTGTATATGCAGGATCAATAATGACAGCAGGGGGAAACTTAGCATGGGCAGCGTCAACTGGCTATCCAGGTGCCTCCCTCTCCCTATGCATTTTTAATGGATGCTGGAAGGTTGAAGCTACACTCAAACTTGCAGATTAGTGCTGGTTGGTTTAGGAAGACAGCACCATTGCTCATTTCAGTTCCATATTGGAATTGCAGGTAGTGTGAGCATGAAACAAATTGACAGCTTGGTGAAGTTGGAGAGGGCCGGATGTGGAGGTCTTCTGTATCTGCCCTACCTGAATGGTACCTCTTTTTTGTTGCATCACCTTTTATGCACAAACCCCATAGGGCGCATGTAATATTTGAGCTTGCCATAGGCATGAAGTGAAAAAATTGGATTGATTCATGTGTCTGGTTTGAGGGTGCACAGGAGAGAGATGTCCATTTGAGGATGGGAATGCACGTGCATGCTTCATTGGGATTTCAGCATCGACAACTCGAGAGCAAATGTTGCGGGCTGTCAGTAAACATCTTCTTCCAAGCTATGGTGCAATTTTCCTTCTGAATCACATTTATTGTTTGGTCACAATGAGGTTGAAATACAAACATTGTGCTATGGGAAGTGTATGCAAACAGGTCATGGAAGGTGTGGCTTTTGCCTTGAGATCTAGCTGTGATGCATTGGCTGGTGGAGAACTACATGATAGTGGTATGTGCAATGTACTGCTCATACCCACTACAGTTATATCCATTGATGGTAACTGTGATGGCAACAACAAAGGAGTTTGCCAAATCATTCAATTGCAGAAACATAAAGCATTAACACATGATGTTGTGTGATTCCAGATACCAGATGTGCTCCTCTTCGACTGGTTGGTGGTGGAGCTAGGTTGACTTCGATCACCATCAAATTACCTCTTAATTCATGAGTGTCAATAGTGGAGTCTAACCACCTTCCTCAGAAATTGTACAGGAGGATTCCTCATTGGGCTATAGCTTCTTAATGCATGTTTTGTTGATTCAGGTCACCAGTTTGGCCTTCGATAATGGCAGGGGTTTTTGGTCAGACAGTAGAGGTGCTAATGGATCCTCAGGTACCTATTCCTCATACTTCTTTGTCTTTTGTTGGTATGTTCTTGATATAATCCAAGCTCAAAAATTCATTCCTACTCCAAGAGTAATAGATGGGTTTGTATATTTCAGGAGGTAGGTGTGAAAGGAGCTGCCATACTTGCGGGCCAGTGGCTTGGCTGGCACAGTACACTGTTTCCTGGTGGTAAGTCTCGGGTCTCCCTTCAGTAATTTCTGTGCCAGAGACTTTTTTCAAGCCTTCGATAGGAGAGCCAGGGTGATGATGATGCAGCTACCCCAATCGGACTTCTTCTGCTTGCTGCTCTAGTCATGTCAAATGTCAAGCCAAAATTTACTCAAGAAGGAACAACCCTTGTCAGCAGCATTATTAATATACTCCCTACACAGAACTGAATTCAAATGTGAGAGAATGCAAATGACAATAGAGGCTTTCTGATGATTTTCAGAGCCGTTTGTGCAGGAAACTGGGTGCAGCAGGAACGGACTTATGATCCATCACCTAATGATGTCAAAATCTATGATGAGATGTATCCCATATACACCAAAGTGTATGATGGTTTGCGAGATACATTTCATGACCTTTCTGCCTTTCAGCGGCCTTCCTTGTAGTCAGTCCTAAGTTCACTATTTGGACTTAGGGTTGCATGCCCATCAGAAACAACCTGCAATCCTGGCCAGTCATTTGAAACCCTGCCTCATGTCTACCTACATTGGCCATCATATGTACCTACATTGGAATCACAATAAAAGCATTTCTGTCAGCCCTGCCAATTTCATTGAATCCTTTGCTGGAATGCTCCTCCTGTTCAGCACTAGCAGTTATTAATCACCTGTGTAAGCAAGTGTTGAAGCAATCACATTTTCACAAAATTCCTGTAGGAATAAACTTGTCCTCCATTATAGTGTCATCAACAGCACTGGTATCTCAAACCATCTATATTGTTGGCTGGTAATTCTTCTCCCAAAACTTACAAATTCCACTAGAATCTTTTGTTCCAGAAACATCCCAGCCTCTTTCAGAAACTGTTAACAAAATGCTTCTGGTATGGCAGATTTCCTTCAGGAAGGAAACTAGCTTACAACAGTTTTGTACTGGTCAAACACTTCCTTGTGGAAGTAAACTAGCCTACAACAGCTTTGACCATACAGGAATTGATTGACTGTGTTACAATTGAGTGTATGCATGTGTCCACATGTTTCATACCAAAATTCAAGCCTGCTCACATTACCATCCCAACAAACACTTATCCTAACTTTTGACTGACTGTACTTACAGCCTCAGAATCCCCAATTTAAGGTGTATTCCTTAAGCCAAAGGAAGTCATAAATGTTTTGCTCAATTGGGAGAGCATTTTCTTTTGTAAACTGGGTTAGATACCTCCTCCTGGTGAACCTGGAGTATTAGGGTTTGAACCTGCAGCTCCTCCATTTACCCCACCAAACATTTGCAAGACAGAACCCATCAGTCCTGCAAACTCAGGAGGTAATTCCTGTCCATTTACAGTGAAGTTGATGCTTGTATTGACACTGATATCATCATCACCAAGGCCCTGTTCACCACCATTTTCATGACTTTCATCACCCGGTTGCATGTTGCTTTCCTGCTGTTGTTGCCTTTGATTAAATTGGGCAGCCAAGTTCATAATCCCTGGAATCAAGTTTGCCATCTCTGGAGGAAGTTGTATGTTTCCAGGCATTGCTCCACCAAACCCAGGTATCCCACCCTGCTGCAGCAACACTCAGAGCATGCTGAAAAGGAATAAAATGCACAAGAACATACAAGGAGAAGAGATTCAAAAGACTCATCTGCCTCTCTTTCTCCTGAAGAACTGGAAGATTTGAATCTCTCATCTTTTCTGTTTCTCCCTACTAATCCACATACCTGACCAAATGGGTTCTGACCCTGTTGCTGTGGCTCCTGTTGCTGATATGATTGATCTCTCTGCTGCTCTGCAAGTTTCTGCTGAGCTGCCTGGGTTTCATTCAAGCACATAAGAAATTCAGGAGGCAAGCTCATATGCAATCATGAGAGCAAATAGGAAATCAAGACCATCACTCCCAATAGACATTATGATGCACACTAAGTTCAGCATGATGACACCATTTTTGAATTAACATGTCACCATGGTCCTGAAGAGGTAAGGTAGTACCATCAAATTCTCCTTTGCAGTGGCATTGTTTGGATCAAGATTTAGCGCTGCAACCCACAATCAATTGACCATAGCCTCAGTTAGGAGAACAAAATTGCCATTGATGTCTGCAATTTCTTGTACTCAAAGTTCCTCTAGTGTTGGCACAGCAATGTGTTCAATCATTTGTAGTTGGAGCAAACAAAACAGAACATCACCCAGTTTGCAACTGACCTTTTTGAAACCCCTTTTCTATCGCTTCTTGGAAATGACCTTGAGCATGGTACACCCAGCCCAGGCGGCTATAGGCTTTGCTGTACTTGGGGTCAATCCGGATAGCATCCTCACAGTCAGCTATTGCCTCTGCAAACTTGCTGACCTCTGAATGTGCTGCTGCCCTGCAAATGCATAAGCTACCAAGAAGTGGTCAAAACTTGCTCCATCTGCATTTCTTATTATTCTGCAGTACAAGCACCAGAAACCTACAACGAGATGCAGAGGCATTGAACATTTTTATTGCACCTGTTTGCGTAAAAGATCGCATTGTCATTACACAATGAAATTGCCAGTGTGTAAAACTGAATGGCATCACTAAACCGCTGCTCCTTCATTGATGCATTCCCTGCGATTACAACATATGAGAGAAATCTTCATAGGTGTTGATGGAGCCTTTATATTGAGCTGAAGAGTACCATTGTTTTGGTAGAATGTTACTTTGACACAAGAAGAAGACAATAGTTACCTTGCACTTTGAATGCCTCAGCAAGAATTTGTGCATCCTTCTGATCAGTTGATAAAGTCGCAGAATCTCTGTACTTCTGCTTCATTGCAATAAATCAAGTTTTAGTAGGATGCTCATAGAGTAAACAATCTTTTGAAATCAAATGTTCACATGCTGTTGGATGATGCATTTGCCAATGCTTGCTACATATACCTTTAAAGAATCTTGAAATGTGGTTTCAGCTGCTCTCATTCTAGTCACATACTCCGGAGAGCCCTCAGGCACCCCACCAAAGTAACCACACCACTCAAGTCCATGTCTGAATTGCTCCCACAAGTCTGCAGGACAGGGGTTTGATGACCCTATGGTGTCTGCAGCACAAGATCAATCTCAAAATGAAACAAAAATCTTTTGTGAAACTCAAGTCATCATCAAGCAGCAAAACTGAGCAAGTGCATGTATGAAACAGACATAGAGAGAGACAAAAAAACAGCAGCAGCTTGGCCTCTTTTCTCAAAACAGGTACGCCAAACCTAGAGGATGCAAGAAATCCATAAGCAGACTGCATGATGTGAAATTGTGCTGTAGCAGATGAAACTGTATGATTCTTCTAAAGCATGTTGGTTCTGGCTACAAAGTACTCCAAAAACCCAGAAATGGGGATATGAGCTATGCACCTGCAGTAGATGGCTGACTGCCTGTCCTTGCATCCTGCTACAAACACATCATAAAAAGACTGTCAAAGACAATGCACATGATCAATCTAAGCATAAGGACTGGGTGACTGTTTGATGGAGATATCAAATGACAGAAACTAACTAGTTCCAAAACCTGAATCGAGAGGGGGAAAATCCATGGTTCATAAGAGCAGACAGACCTGAAATGCAATCCTAAAACCTACATGATTCACAACTTTGACAGCACCTGCTCATCATCATCTTTGCACAGTTTGATATTTGGGTTTCAAGATTTTATCAGCATTTTTTTTCAGAGTTGGGAGTTTGGAGGTTTGTTTAAATATACCAATGTTGTACTGGCACTTTGGTTGTTCAAGGCAAACATGGAAGAAGAATTTGGTGCTGCTGCTGGGGTGGTGGCTGTCATGGGAGATTCTGCTGCTATGGGCTCCTCTGCAGCAGCTGCATCTGCCATGACTCTATCCGAATCCTCTGATTGCACCAACCCTAAAGAAGATGTATGTGCAGCAGCAGTGATCAAATCAGGCAATGAGGGAAGTGGACTGTTGTCATCATCTCCATCATGCTGTTGATTGATTTTGAAAACCTCTGATAAACATTGGGCTGCGACTTCAATATCCTCCCTGTCAACACCAGGTGCTGCTTGTACTGCCATCATCACAGAAACCAACAATGTAGCACACACATGTAATGGTCATCACACACATGCACAAAGAGAACATCCCTCCTATTTTAGAGAGAGTTCCATTCCTTGAACTTCCTCACTGTTATTGATACATATGCTTCTTTTCTTCCAAGTACAGAAACACAATTTGTCAGAACATGACTCTTGCTGCAGAAATTCCCAAAGCCTCAATTTTGCTTCCATCACTGCCCCCGCAAGTTCCAAAAACCTTGGAACCCTAGTAAAATGGCAGAAACCCAACTCAGACAATCTTCCAAAGATGATGAAGATGATGATGATGATGAAGAAGAAGAAGAAGAAGAAGAAGAAGACGAAGAAGATGATGATGATGAGGAGGAGGATGAGGATCATACCTGAGCTCAGAAATTGGAGAAAAGACCTGACAACACGCCGAGTAAGGGGTGAATCCGTTCTCAAGCTCTCCATCTCCATCTCCTGTTTGCTTCCTTTTCTTGTCTTGTCTTGTATTGTATTGTATTAAATTGTCCCGTTCTGCAACTTCGTCTTCTTCCACCAGTTACCAAGTCATTCCATCGGCTACAATAATCAGAAGTCTGCTTGTCGCTACTACTGTTCTCCTGGAAATCGCGCAAAGCAAGCAGTTCTCAAGCCTATCCATCTCCATCTCCATTTTGATTCCTTTCTTCTGTTCTGTTCTGTTCTGTTCTCTCTTCTCTCCTCTCTTTGTCTCGTCGTGCGACTTCGTCTTCCACCAGTCACCGAATCATTCCATCGGCTAAGCGACCATTACCGTTCTCCTCGAAACCATGCAAAACAAGAAGAATATCACTTCATCTTCCAAATTAGACGACAAACATAGACACACAACCCCGAACAGAATTCGCTACTTCCAGGAGACACAGACAAACACAAGGACAGAGAGAGAGAGACAGAGAGAGAGAGAACAGTTCTTCGAATCAGCTCCAGTCAAGAACAGTGGAAGAAACCTAACTGCATACGCAATCTTTGACCGTTCTACGGAATGCATGCTCATCGGTAGCTTGTCTGCTCAAGATCTTTCTGTCTGTCTGTGTGTCTATGCTCGTGTCTCTGGTGTCGCGCTTGTAGGGTTTCTTCAAGGGTTTCTTCAAGGAAAGAAGAAGACACACACAGAGAGAAAGAGTGGTAGACGTCCCTTGTAGAAGTGGAAGAAACCGAGAATGAGGACGGCAGCAGCAGGAGGAGGAAGAAGAAGGTATAGAAGCTTGACGACGTTGAGGAGAGTGAGGCCCAGATGCTTGCTCCTTCTTTTTCTAATAGCGATCTGTGTGCCTGTCATCTTCTTCAACTATACAACCATCTCCTATCTCTTGCGACCCATTTGGGACTCTCCTCCAAAGCCCTTCCAGGTAAGCTTCTGTCTCTGTCTCTGTCTCTGTCTCTGTGTGTTTCTTTGTTTCTTCCTCCCACAGTACAGATTCTATACCCCTGGTTGATCACATTTGGAGGAGGAGTAGGAATGAGGCATCTGTCAAGGTTTTCAGAATGTGTACAACATCAGCAGCAAGGCTTCTTCTTCTTCTCATCCTCATCCATGCTGCATGATGAATTCAGCAATAGTCGCTCTCTCCTCAGGGGATTTTTTTTGTCTCTTTTCCCAGTCATTCGTGTGTAATGATCATGCATGCGAACATTTTTTTAACCTTATGGTAGGTAGCATCTTTTCCTTATCGGTGCAACAATGCAAATCATGATGATGTGTTGTTCCTCAACAGATTATCCCACACTATTATGCTGAAAATGTTTCCATGGAGCATTTGTGTCAGCTGCATGGATGGAGTCTTCGCAAGAAACCTCCTCGTCGTGTGTTTGATGCAGTCATCTTCAGCAATGAGATCGATCTTCTGGAGATTCGTGTACAGGTGTAGTGTTGTTCTTTCTTTCATCTTCTGTTGTTGCTTTTGTTGTATTTCATTGTTGTTGCCTGTTGGGTGGTTGGATCTCTCGAAGAGGAAGAAAAAAAAGCTCATGAAACCACACTGTCAGTTTTCTGTGCTGCTCTCTGTGTATTTTCTGATGATCATTCCAGGCTCTTTTGTTTTCATGAATTTCTGAAGTTGCTCAGATGTCAGAAAGGAGGAATAGTTCCATGCAAAGTGAGCAAGGGTTTTCTGTACTGTTTTGTGTTTGTGGGTATGTAGGAACTGATGCCGTATGTCACCAAATTCTTGGTCCTGGAATCAAACACTACCTTCACAGGCAAACGCAAGGCCCTTATCTTCAAAAACAACATTCAGCGCTTCTCATTTGTCAGGGACAAACTCACCCACCTCTTCTTTGCTGGACAAACCCTTCAACGTTGGGAAGATCCTTTTGTGAATGAAGATCTTCAGCGCACAGCAATGGATCAAGGACTTCTTGCAGCTGGAATTGCAGATGGAGACTTGGTCATCATGGCTGATGCTGATGAAATTCCTTCTGCTCATACAATCAGACTGCTACAGTCATGTGATGGCTTTCCACCCATCATGCATCTGCAGCTACGCAACTACCTCTACTCATATGAATTCTATGTTGATTTCAATAGCTGGCGTTCGACTGTCCACATCTTTAAGCAAAATGTCACTCTGTACAGACATGACCGGGTAACTGACAATATGCTTGCAGATGCTGGCTGGCATTGCAGTTTTTGTTTCCGCTACATATCAGACTTCATGTTCAAGATGCAGGCATATTCTCATGCTGACCGTGTACGACATTCCTCTTACCTGAATCCTGTCAGGATACAGGAGATCATTTGCCAGGGTCGTGACTTATTCAATATGCTGCCCGAGGCTTTCTCCTTTAAAGATTTGATAGCAAAGATGGGCTCTGTTACCAGGTCATTTTCTGGAGTACACTTGCCCATGTACTTGCTCAAGAATCCACAAAAATTTTCATTCCTGTTGCCAGGGAATTGTATACGTGAGACACCAGTGTGAGGGGTTTCTTCAGTACTACTTAAATGTTGTGAAAGAATTTTGTTCTACCTGCAGTCTGAGCTGATTCAGTCCAAAGGGTCTCTTTTTGACTTCATAGACAATCTTCAGTATCCCTTTTGTGGAGCATGCATAGTGTGACCTCTCAGGAGACTTACTGAGAGACATAGCACAATTTGGAGTTGCTTTTCTTACCCAGGAGTACCTTTGGTCGACCTTCCTAGTGCAGATATCAGTTACGCCTGCAAGTCAGGTGTTGACTGTATACCACCTTTCGCTGGTTCTTGCATATACACTTCCAAGCCATCACAGATCAGAGAGTCTTGATCATACAGCTCCAACCTTTACAACAGTTGTCAACTCTTGGAGTTGATGGCTCAGTTAGAACGAATCTTCATGACTGATGAAGGCTGCAGCACTCATCTAGAAATATTTCAAGATTCAGTTTTCTGCCTGAAAAAGTCCTGTACTGGAAGCAGAATTGGGCCGCATCAGTTTTTACAATGAGGTACAGCTGGTCCTTCTGGAGGACTAGACTGCTCAACACGATCTTCTAACTGTCTACATAACACCACAAGCTGTCAAAAGGCTGGTTCTGGAAGGTGAAGGCAATTGTATCGTGGTTATAAGTTTAGGGTTTCAAATTGGTTCTGCAATGCAACAAATTGCATCATATGAAGACAATGGAACTACTGGAGCACTCAAAGTGATGTCTTCTCCTCACCCTATGTGGGCCATTTTGGAGTTCTTGTTCTGGGTGTGGCATTGGAAAGACAGAGCCCAGTTGGATCACAGGTTGATATCCAGGGTTGAAAAGTTGTAGCAGATCCAGAATCATTGGGAGCTACCTTGGCAGTGATGTTTTGCACCTGTGCTTCTGAAGCATTACAGGAAGGTGTATGTGCAAGATTTTGGCTTAGATGTGACAGACTACCTTTTCCAAATCTGTGTGTTTTCACAATCGAGAATTATATGGGATGATTGTACAGTTGCTGTTCCTTGACAGCAGGAGTCATAAAAAAAATGCCAACTTGTGCTATCTCTTTTCAGCACAGGACAGCCTTCATGTTCAGATTCTATGTACAACACAATGGGTATCAGCGCTGCAAGTATGTTGCAGTTATTTACAATTCACAGCAGCCTCACTTGGTCAGAAAATCTCTTTGGAGGAACTATCACCTGGGCTTTGGAGGTACCATCACATCTTCATTTATCACTTACTATTGAACGGAATGTAGATACTGGGCAACTTTTATGCACAAACTGTTGGCACTTCTTTAGTGTGTGTCACTCTGAAATTAGTACTGGACACAGTAGTATGTCATATACACATTCTGAGGGATGCACAGATCTCCATTCTGTAGCTTTTACTGTCGTCTTTTCAGTGTTAGGTGGATTTCATGTTGTGGAGAAACAATCCATTTTCCTTAGTGTGCACTTGTTGATTACCAACTTCATCCTGCAATTGTAAAAATATATGATCCTTTTCTTTACAACCAGGTGTTGTTTCATGTCATTATGTATGTCAGACTTACCATCGGTGAGCTGGGAACTTTGCATTCTTTCTGGGGGTAGATCTTGCAGCTTTTGGAATTCTGTGTCCTGGGTGCAATTCCCTAGGTGTAATATGTCTAGGGCTAAGTCTAATCTGATCGTGATTCAGAATGTTGAAGGAAACTTTCCTGGACCAGAGAGTACTCTCAACAGATTGGCGATCTGCAGGCGTGTGACTTATATGTTGAAGGAATCTGTCATTGGAGCTGAGTATATTATCAACACATAGTTAATTCTGCAATATCTTAGACTTCTGGTATTAATTCTGTCAACCTTGTTTGTCGAGATGCAGCATCTGTAGAATTGAGTAGCTTGTGTGGTAAGATAGTTTGAGCTACTTTGTTTTTATTTATTGGTTGTTGGATGCCAATCTGTAGACTTGAGTAGTTTGTGTGGGAGGATGGTTGGAGGGTAACTTGCTGTTTGTTATTCATCAGGAGTTGGACAAAGGGTGAGTGTCACACCCAATCACAAAGAACTTGGTACACTTAGCACAGACTTTATGAAAGCAAGCAAGGGGCCTAAGGACGAGGTGGTAGCCAAGCCCAGCCCTGCATTTGGGGAATGCCGCCCACCCATGGGCTTTACCCATCACAAAACACAGGGCAAACATTATCATGTGACCTGAACATATGCAGATCATGAGGTATATAGGAGGGGAAGGGTTCTTATGCCTATTGCTTAAGGGTGTGAGGGATGTTATGCCTACTTTGTGAATATTTGATCATGAAAGGGTGGTCTCCAAATAGACTTACGAAATTTCTACAAGTGTTGTCTGCAATGTTGTAGCAATATTGGTTGCAAGTGACCATGGGAAGGACATATTCAATGGTGTGCGAACCAACAATTACAAGAACTTAAAGAAATGGAACACCTAATAGACATGAAGTTATTAAGGAGAAAGGAAGTTGATTAGGATATACCTAGTGATGTATGGAATGTTTTGGGGATGTCCCATGCTTTTACCCAAGGGAATGCATGATGCAAATGTTATCATGAACTTCAAATATATGGAGATTAAGAGGCATAGGAGGCAAGGATTTTTACTCCCGTTGTGGGATATTTATGA
>Ga0209208_10007839_pt1 | contig 14364 bp, 2 predicted proteins | sample S1TSphfallax_3_FD_187694 | JGI IMG/M metagenome (GOLD analysis project Ga0209208, IMG submission 187694) | Host-associated microbial communities from peat moss isolated from Minnesota, USA - S1T2_Fd - Sphagnum fallax MG (SPAdes) (version 2) | ecosystem: Host-associated > Plants > Peat moss >...
AAAAAAAGGAAGGAAGGACAAGAAATTGGAAGAAAGGAAAGAGGGGAAAAAGAAAAAAACAGGTCGGGGGGGGGCGGGGAGAGAAGGAAAAAAAAAAGGAAAGAGGGGAAAGGAAAGGAAAGAAAGGGAAAGAAAGGAAAGATGGGAAAAAGAAAGGAAAGGAAACCCAAAAAAAATACCTTAAATTGCCACGTTACTCACATTCATCAACCCATCTCCTCCTTTAACTATTGACCCACTTCCTCCTGCCATGGCTAAACCTAGCTCCCTTGTTCCTTGCAAAAATTCTCCTCTTCTTGAATAAATGCATTCCATCGCACAACAAATACCCAAACACAAGTCCAAGCCACAATACCAACTTTGTTGAATTGTGTCGGCTCTCCTACTCCCTCTCTTCCTTTTAGTGGTAGCGAAATCATGTGCATGTTTTCCTCCAGTTCATCACCAATTAGAGCAATGCAAGCTTCTTGCCTAACAGAAGCGAATACATTGATTGTAGTGGCATTAAATTTGGAAGTTACTATCCAGCTAAAAAAAATTATCAAAAGGTTTTTTCAAAAGTTCAATTTTTTCATTCAATTGTGGTGTAGGTTGTAATATGTTTTGTGGTTACTTTGCTTTCCACTAAAAATATACCCCCACAATCTTCAATATATGACCCTTTGCAAAAAGAAAGCCCAAGACATCAGAAAACACTTTTTGCACACTTTGTTAATGGTGTCTTGAACACATCAATAAAGCAACAAGAACACACCAACCATGTTCTTGTAGTGTCTATGGCAACTATGGTCACAACAACTTCACTATTTTTTTTGCGCCATCGCTAACATCTCTTTGCTTGCTAATCTTGTTTGCATCGTCCAAAAGCAAAAGATTAAACAAAGAAAAAGAAAGGAGAAAGAGAGCAAGCAAGTGGGCAAGTGGTGCAATTACAATATTCTATCCCCACATGCTTATTATGGGTACCATGGCTTCTTTTATAACTCACTAACTCACAACCTACAAGCATCAACATTCCTACAAGATGTGTGTTTAGCCAAGCTTGTTTGTTCCTTAATACCAAGAAGAGCTCTTTACTCTAGTTGTTTGCACTATGAATCAAATGAATGCAAATTGGTTCCTAGGAAATTGGACCTTGGACCCCATTTAAAGTGGACCTAAATGTGTTAGAGAAATTGTTTACACTCAACTTAAATGTACAAGGCCCAATTACAAACTTGTAACTGTATAACAAGGGACATTCAAATGTAAAATAGTGTAAGTTCATATTAGGCCCAGTGAAATAATAATAATATAAGGGCATCTCCAACGGTCACACTAAACCTTACATTGATGGCACTTTCAAGTGGTGATCCCAAAAAACTCTTGAAAATTGCATACCACTTTTGAGCCTGCACATCAAAATGGGTGCTAGATTTTCAAAACTTTTGCACACATATTGGGACCACACACAAAGTTGTCAAGTCTATTTGTTGACATCAATAGTCACTGACAATGTGCCATGTGCAAAATATGGTGTCATTCACCATTGTCAAAATTTCAAGAACATTGAACAAGAAGATAGGGAAGATTTTTTGTGCCAATGAAGAATGATAATTGTCTTGTTTCTTCCTACACATTTCACAAAACCCAATCATAAAGAACAGGTAGAAGAGCTCAATATTTTGGGATAGAGTTTGTGATCACTACAACAAGCATCACTTGATTGCAAGCACAAAAAGGATTGCAAGGTCACTAGAAACATAGTGGGGCACCGTTAAGTACAATGTGTCAAAATTTGTGGGTAACTATGGAGTTGAACTCAAACATTGTGCAATTCTAAAACTAATGAAATGACACTTTACAAAAAGTTTTAAATCTTTACAAAAATAAGCACTCATGAACACAAAACTTTGCGTATGTACATTGTTAGTCCATTTTGAAGGATGTACCTTGTTGGGGTGATGTGTGCAAAGACATGAAAAGAACTACACCCATGAAACAAAGTTTGATACTTCCTAGTTTGAAAATTTTGGAATTAATTAGGGTGAACTTAAAATTGTGGACATTGGTCTTCTAACAACTTCTTCAACAAAATGTCCAACAAGTTGCAAGGTGAACAAAGAGGTCAAAAAAATGTCAAAGTTGAAAGATTGTGGCATTAGCACAAGCAAAGGCAACAATAAACATGGATATTACCACTTTGAAAAAAAGAAATCCTAGAAAATCAAAGTGCAATGGCACTTTTCACCTTGCCTAAATATTCATAAGTAATAAAATAGGCATGAAAATATTTTACACTTCAGAAATGAAAAACTTAATAAAATTTAATTTCAGTTGAATGTTATTCATTGGTCTTCATTGAGTTTTTCAATTGCACAACATGTAGCACCCAACACACCTCCTTTAGTCAACATAATTGATTTTTAAAAGCGGACATAAATTACAAAGTTGTGGAGTTATATTATAAAATAGAATAATTTGCAATTAGAAATAAAGGTAGGCAAACAATAGAAATTGCACCTTCATTGTATCTCATTGTTGTTTTTCAAAGCTCACAAATGTTAAATGAGGTCATTTATGTAATATGTATGAGCATTTACATTTTCAATCTCTTTACTACCATGTGTATATTCATCAATTGTGAGGCCAAACTTGATAGGAATGGAAACAACATCAAAGCAAATTTCCAACTCTACATTTTTTTTGTCTTTTATAATCCAATGATGCTAGTGGGCGAGTAATGAACGGTGAATGATGAGTAGGTTAACAAGCTCACAAGCAATTAAAAATCTTTAGAACATTTTCATGCCACATCATCAAATATTTGTTTGCCACATGTTTGTATTTTTTGTGATGTGGTAAAAGATTCATTGCTGACACACAAAATATTTTGCCATTTGGACAAAGGTCCAACTACTTTCTTTTGGAGATATTTATTTGTTTAAATGGTGGTTTTGAATTGTAGCATTAACCTAAGGGTCTTTTGAAGATTGAAAATCACCTTAGAAGCATTCACCATAATAGAAATGATTAACCCATCCAAAGATGATAAAAATATAGCATATTCCAAAAATGATATTCAATACACCATGAAATTAATTTTTTTTACATCATCCTTGGAAGTTCTCCACCAACACTAGCATGGCCAATCCTAGTTGTGCACACATATTGGACTATGAATAGTGAAAATGAAATAGGTACTAGCCAAAGATTGACACAAATCCAACTTTATTATAATATCATTAATTATCAAATGTTTTAACATGTGCCAATAGACATTGAACTTCATCCCAACTCCACGTGGGATATGAATGAACTTTTCAGACTGCCCATAATACATTATGTTTTATAGGATATGATGTAGGTGTTTACATTGCACCCATGCCCCATGTCTACCCAAATAAACTATTAACGACAATGAAATATATGCAATAGTTGTCATGGGCACAAAAAATTACAAGAATAAGAACTAAACCAAGGACACAATAATAAAAACAAATCACAAGAAATGCATGCCTACATTTAATCCAAGATTGGAAACATAAAAACACAAGGCAAGAACATGATATATGTTAGAAGATGATTCAATCAAAACTTGATGCTAATAACTTATGAAAACAAAGATTATGATAAGAAAATGTACCCAAAATTGGTGTTGAACACTCATAAAACACCCTATCAAACTGTAATTTCTTCTTCCTATCCCCATTGTCTCCTTCTAGTTTTTTAGTAGTTGATTTTGGGGTATGTAACTCCTTTAGATTGGTACCCAAATTTCTTGTTGGTGAGGCTTTATTCGAAACATCCGTTGGTTTCAACTTCTCATTCTTCAAATCATGAACTGAATTTAGAAACTCTAAAAGGTAAATGCATTGAGAGATGAGACATACTATACCATAGAAACACACCAATTAAAACCTACCGAAACATGGCTATCAACAATTGCTAGATTTTTTCTAAGGGTGCCAACTTTGAAAATCAAATCATGATCGCATCCATGAATGAAGGATGAAATTTCTATAAACATGTTTCAAAACATGGTAGTTGTTGAGGAATTCTATAATTTGCCATCAAAACATAAACTTACCTACTAATATTGTAACATGTTTTTTTGGAACTAATAGAATGTTGAAACATGGAACTAATATAATATTGAAATATGACTGAAACATGGAATTAATATAATGGTGAAACATGACAAAAACATGGAACTAATATAATGCTGAAACATGACAAAAACATGGAACTAATATAATGCTGAAACATGACAAAAACATGGAACTAATATAATGCTGAAACATGATTTAAACATGGAACTAACATAATGTTGAAACATGAAAAAAACATGTTTTTTTGTTGGAAAGGTTTGAAACTTTTGGAATTTTGGGGATAGAAAGATGTATATCAAAACATGTTCCACATGAATTAATACATGCTACTTTTCAATTGAACATTAGAAATTAAATTAATATTTTGTGAAGGTTTTATAATTGTTATTTCAATCTTGTTGAAACTTAAAGAAACGTTACAATGTTGCATATTCAAATAGAAAAGTTATAATCCAATACCATTGTGTTGCAATATTTTCCCGAGTGATAAGTTCTGACAAAACAATGTGTTTGAAAATCCTTTTTGGCTTCAAAACTTGTTTCATTGTTTGGTGTCCATGTTTCATGAGGTGTTTCTTACGAACAAGAACAAAATCCTCTTGAACTTCGTCGCAAATTTAGAAAAAGTACTTTAGAAATGTGCATAATTTTCTTTTTGTTTTGGGTTGAACCTTTTGATTAGTTCATCCTATGTGCACAATTTTTTTAATGTGAAATTGGATAACCACACCCCCTTGTTTATATAGTGTTCAAAAATAGGATTGAAGAACAAACAATATGGGATAAGTTTCGAAGTTGCAACTTTTTCACAAATTAAGTTGTAATTCCAAAAGTATCTTCATGCCTTACTCTCTTACTTTTTAAATTTATAAACAATTCAAATACTAGATAATTAGATAATCATTTAATTAATAATGATTAAATATACATATATTTAAATTATAAATTATACACTACAAATATTCAATATTCAATATCAATTATTTAAATAAGCAATAATTTCTTAATATTTAACAAACTAACTATCTAGTAATTCACAAGTTATTAATGCATAACTCATAAATAATTAAATAACTATAATATTTTCTTTAAAAATTTACTTTTAAGAATCTGATAGAAGTATATATAATATAATTAATGTAAAACAAATTTAATGACTATAATTTAAATTTTAACTATTTTAAATATTTATGTTAAAATTATAAGTAATGAATTAACAATTGTTATTAAAAAGTAAATTCTTATACGAATTTTTAAAAAATGATTATTCAAGTAATTACATTCCTTATTATATAGTTACATTTATTTTGTAGAAATTATTATAGGTCAAGTATTTTTCTCTCTTGGTAATTATTAATTATAAATACAATAATTTGTTAAAAATAACATTCATTTTCATAATTACTATAAAATATTTATCAATGATGATTAATCACAAAATTTTTATTTAAAAAAAAATTATATAATAGTTCATGAAATTAAAATCAGTCAAACATTTAGTTTAACTACACTATAATTTTTTCAATTTTTTAATTCAGGTTTCAAATTATACATTATAGAGTGTGAATAATTATGTTCAATTAGAAAATAATTATGCACATATTAATTAATTCTTATCTGAAGTAATTACAATGATTTAAAGTAATGTCACATTAATTAATTTCTTTTAGTGTAAAAATATAAATTATAAAATATAAAAATTTATGTTATAACAATAATAATATAATGTAACTTATATTTAATAAACATAATCATTTATAAAAGTGATTTATTATGGATTATAGTACAAAAAACAATTAAAACTCAATAAAATGTTTTTTGAAGTTAAATAACAAATTTCAGATTTGAAATGTCAATTTTCAGATTCAAATAATAATATTCAAAATTAAAGTGTCAATTTTAAGACTCAATTAATAATTTTCTGAATTGAAATATTAATTTCCAGAATCCAAAATAATAATTTGGAATTCAAATTTCAACTTTCAAGTCAAATAATTTCTTAAAACTTAAATTTAAAACTTCAGAATTCAAATATCAAATTTCAAGTTCAAATAAAAATATTTAAAATCAAAATGTCAATTTTTAGACTCAATAATGTTTTTTGAATTGAAATACTAATTTTTAGATTTGAAAATAATAATTCATAATTCAAATATCAAGTTTTAAATCAAATAAGTTTTTTGAATTTAAATAAAAATTTCCAGAATTGAACTGTCAATTTTCAGATTCAAATAACAATATTCAAAATTGAAATGTCCATTTTTAGACTGAATTAATAATTTTCAGACTTGAAGTATTAATTTTGAGAATCCAAAATAATAATTTGGAACTGAAATTTCAGGTTCAAATCAGATGATCATTTAAAATTTAAATGAAAAATTTTCAAAGTTGAAATGTGAATTTTCATATTCAAATAAAAATATTCAAAATTAAAATTTCCATTTTATAATAAATCAATTAATTTTTTGATTCGAGAATATTAATTTAAAACTCAAATATCAATTTTTAGATCAAATAAACCTTTTTGAATTTAAATTTAAAATATCATATTCAAATCAAAAAATTCAAATTCAAATAATGTTTTAAACAATTGAAATAAAAAAATTCAAATTCAAATATCAAGTTTCCAATTCTAATATATTTTTTAAAAATTAAATTAGTAATTTTCAAAATTGAAATATCAGTTTTCAGATTTGAATAAAAATATTAATTTTGAGATTCATTATATGAACAATATACATATGTATGCATATTATATATATAAATTTAGTACATACATAAAAAAATACCCTCATATCATTGTAGAATACCTTTAGGATGCAACTAATTTGGTGATTATTGAGACTAATGGGACATATCAACCTATTAGTGGATGAAAATAAATGTAAAATTGATCCAACCAATAGGATGAAAATTTTAATAGTTGCATCATAATTATGAGAATGACTAAAATTGTTGAAATTTGGTCTTGTAATTGCAACTATTCATAAATCTAGTCGCAAACGACTACAAATTGCATGTAGTCGTAAATGGACTGGTTACATTTTGGCTGATTTCTACTAGTGTTTGGTGTTCATTGATTTGCATCTTTGAGTTCTTCCTATAGTAACAATAAACAAAAATAAACTCATTCCTATCCTCTTGACAATGATTGTGGCATTCTTGTAATAATTACAACTCTCTTCACAAATGTAGGTCTCCACCAAAATTGTTTTGTCCATTTTCACATTTTCTATTATCATGTTTATTGCTTCGCTCTCCACATTTCCTCTTTTCTATTAGGACTAACTCAACTTTTGTGCTAAGAACAATGGAAGACCTAGATTGGCTTACACTTGAATTGGAGTAAGAAAGAAAGCTTGTAGTTGAAAAAATTTTACAATAAAACTAAACCCTAACTAAATTAAAACTTGGGTGCACTTGTTTGTTCGTTGCGATGATTGACATGTGTCACATCCTAGTTGTAATGAATTCCTACCTAAATTTTAAAAACCTATTCCATTACTTTCATTAATTGTCCTAATAAAGTAGTCTAGTGAAAGTTAGATGGAAAGTAGGAAAGTTGAAAAAAATTTAAAACATCATGGATGGGGATTGCATGGGGGAACATGGAAGATGGGTGGATGGGGGCGAAACATAGCTCTTGAAATGTTAACATGTTTCGGTGGGAAATGTTTTGGGGGCTTAGGCTGCTTAGGCATCAAAACACGTGTCGGGTTGCCCATTGAAACTTGACATGTTTCAGTGGGTGATAGGTTTTGAGGTTTTTGTTCAAGGCTCATGTTTCATGGCATGCAATTTTTGATCGACAAAAACAAGCGTTAGGTCACCACTAAAACATGGCATGTTTCCATGTCGATTTGCTTTAGGGCCCCTATTGCATGTGTGTGGAAACTTGTGCTAGGTTGCCTCAAAGTGATTGACGCATTTACGACTTGTCACTAAAATAATGTTTGGGGTGTTATTTGTGAATGGCTTTGATATTCTTGAAATGTTTCCCATGATTTAAAAATGAAGATGAAGTTATTATGGAACTTGTGTGGGAGGTGGCTTTTGGTGGTGAATGAAAGAACTTGGCAATGAAGATAAAAAGGAAGAGGAAGTATTGGCAAAGGCATCTTAGTGTTTTAGAAATAAATCGATTTTTGTGGGTGAATAAGGTGGCAAATAATATAGTGTAATTATTATTATTTACAAAATATTGTAATAATTCAGTAAATATTTATTTTACACAATTATTTAAATAAAAGTAATTGTGTAAACTAAATAATTGTGTAATTTCATTTAGTATGAGTGGTTATGGCACCTATGGATTGTTTCTATTTTTTCTTATGTTGCACATAAAGGTGGCAATTTAGTGTTGAACTATACTTTCACATAAATAAATAAATGGAGGTTGAAGGAGTGATGCAAATATGAGGAGGTTAAAATTTAAGTAAAAGGGCAGGTGGTTGTGAGTGAAAATTTCGTTGTATGGATCTTTGTTCGGTTAAATCTGGAAATTCAAATGTTTATTTAGTTATCACATAAAAACTTCCTTTGTGGTGGGTGCAAGTATAAAGATTGGAGCCAAAAACCATGTCAGATAGTGAAGAAAAATGTGAACTTTTTTACATATGTTTTTTTTTTTAACATTTTAAAGTTATGTTAATCATTCTAAGTTGTGCTAAATGACTAATATGAATGTAGATGAATCCAAATTAGAAATTTAGTAAATTAAATTTTGGGTTTTGGTTTTTAAAAAGGACATTTGAATTTGAATAGGTGTTGTGTCAAATTATGGTTAATTTTACAAAGGATTAAGTAAATGACCATTTTAATAACATAATTTTGATTGTAAAAAAAAATTAGATGATAGTAACCTAGTACCCAAGTTCAAAATACACTAATAATTTAAAAGATATGGAATTAATTTTTTTTAAAAATTCAAAGTACTTTTCAAAAAAAATTAATTTCAAAAGTCCTTTACCACATGTAAATGGGCTGTAATGTGCATGACATAAAAAACAAAGTTGAAGTTTATGATAGTAGAAACAAAAACCTAAAGTAGTTACCAAATTTTGATATGATTCAAAATTATGATAAATTTTCAAGTTGAAATGTAAAATCTAGAAAAATTTACACACTTCAAAAAATTCATATTTATTAAAAAATGATTAACAAAAAAAATGTGATCTATTGGGGCAAATATATGTATTTTTAATAACAAGTTGCAAAAGATTACATTAAAAAATTCTTTCATATGAAAAAGTGAAAAAAAACTAAAAGGACTCACAATCCTTTTGTAAAGTAATCATGTTGGCTCCTTTGTGTGTATTCCCACCCTAGTATCCTTAAATGATTGTGCATCATTGTAATTACCAATTTTGGGATAAACAAGTTTGGATGTATTAATGTTATTTCAAAAAATCTATAATGAATTAAAGTATTTGGGTGGTGGTCAAGTTATGTGTTATGTTTGAGGATCCATGGTAGAGGGGACATACTGCTAAAAAAATGCATTTCATCTAGACTTTGGGCTAAGAGATTTAATGACCACTTGTTATTTCAGACGTCCATACTTTACATGTTGAGAAAAACAACTAGTGATTGTTCAATAGATTTATGTGGATTTTGTGTTCAAATTTATCAAGTGTGCATTTCAATAAAATGCAAGTATTTTGTAAATGTTGTCCCAATGTTTTGAAATGGAATGAAAGGTGATCCATGTTGTGATTTGTCTATTACTTTTTTTTGGGTTGCATTGGTCTATCTATTCTTAATCTATAGGTTGGAATCTTATTGTTTTTGGCTATTTATGCATATGCAAACCAATGGTAGTTATTTCTATAACCTGTTTCATCTAAAATTAGAACATGATTAATGTATTTAGATGGGCAAAGGGCAAACAATGAAGAGAGGAGAACAATGATCATCACTCTTGTTTCTAATGGTTTATAAGATTTTTTTCGAAATGAGTTAAATCTTTTGCAAAAATAAAACCATTTCAAGATAATCTAGTTTCTTGGAGTTATGAATCAAAGTGCCCCTTTCATAATTATCACTAAGTTTTTACATGGGCTATGTTTCACCCTTTAGAACCATTTGACCTATACTTGAACAAAAATTCTAATTATTGAACATGAATATTGACAAGTCGTGAGGTACCTTATTTTCAAAGGTAGGGAAAAAAGAATGGTTTGCATGCCTTGGAGGACTATGTGATTCATGTCGGAAGAATTGACATTTGGATTTTGCTAAACATTTAAAGGATAAGGGGTGATTAGACCTAGAAAAAATTGATATTGAAAACTGGTTTGGTAATATCCAATTTGTTTTTGAGTTTAAGTTTCTTATGAAAAAAGGTGTTGGGAATTATTTTTATCTATTATTGTTGAAAAAGGAAATAAATGTATCTTTGATCCTTTCAAATAATTTGAAAATTTTGAGAAATTTCAATATTATAACTAGGCCCTAAGACCTTATAAAATAGGAAAATGGTGGTCATTTACCAAGTTACCCTTAACACGATTAATACATTTTTTGAACTTTTTCATATGTTATTATGTAACTAATATATAAGTAAATAAACCCACCCAACATTGGTATATACCTATTTTAAACCCCAAGATGGGGTATATGATAAGGGTATCCAAAATCTACCCTAAAATTTTAACCTTGTTTTTATATTTTAAGATACCATTTGAATGGGAAAAAATGGTTGCTAATATATTGTTACCTTATGAATAAATATATTTAGAAGATTTATATATCCTATTTGAAGGTATGTCTAAAAACATATACTCACACAACATTGGTCATGACTTGTGTTGGGTTCATTATGGTTTCTAGGTCAATTCCTAGCTTATTGCTTATTTTGCATATGAAGAACTTGAATCACAAATTTCATATTTTGGAAAGTTTTTTTTACAATACCTTATGTTGGAACCCAAATTTGATTCGAAATTGTTTTTTGGTTTAACATTTTTTATGGGTTCAAGATATTGTCCACACAAGCATTACAACCCACCCCAACTTCCTTCTTGCCATCATGGGCTATGACACATCTTTAGGTTTATCAAGTGAAATGGGGGTACCAATTTTTAATTTTGAAATGGAATGCAACTTTAGGGTGTGTTTCTTAATTTCCATAAAAAAAAGTGCATGAAAACTCTAAGATGAAATTAATATAAGTTTACAAAATTGAATTTAAAGTGAAATCAATTTGCATAAACTAAGAAAGATTATGGTTAATTCACATTGGAGCCAAAATGGTGCACACATAAAATCAACAAAAACATAAATTCACATGACATATCAAATTTGAGAAGAATCACCATTTTCCTCCTTGTAGTATACTTTGTTGATGGCGATGGGATTACATCAAAATGATATAAATTCCTAGGACTCTTGAAGGCAATCTCAAAAGTATCAAGTTATAGGATTCTCACTATTTTGTGGACTCAAAAGTTTTTCATATGGATCTTGATTCATATATTTTTTTAAAGAATGTTGTAACTTTTAAAGTGATATTTCCAATCGTGTATCGCATGTTCCAATTTGAATGACTTGACATTTTTATCAAACATTTTAATTGTTACAAGTAGAATTGATAGTCTGACTTCGACCACTCAATTGGTTATAACTTGTGTTCCATATTTCCAAATTGGGAATGCAACCCCAAAGCTTTCCAACAATTAAAAAAGGCTTAATTTGTACAAGGTTTGTTTTTTCAAACCTTGTCCCAAAATTGCAAACATTCTAAAGCACTAGATTCCAAAAAGTGGGAATGCACAAGTGGGAGTCTTGGGGACTTCTTGCATTCCCACAAACTTTCCTTTCATAAGGCAAGGCGAACTTGTGTTTAGGTGCCTCCTTTGTCTTGACTTATTCTTAGTCCCCTTGGTCATGAGGCTAAAACTAGGGTTGTGATAGCCACATATTTAAACCTTCACAAATGTTTGTAAATGTTAGCTCACCTACTTGACTTAATTTGAACCATTCAATTTTTGCCATTCTTGCATGTTCCAATTTAACATTTTAAGTTTAATTTGAGATACATTCCAAGCCAAATATGAAAAAACCTTCTTGAAGGCCTTTTGCTAATTTTTGGAAAATTATAGTTCATTGTTGGTAGTAGGTCATTTTTGTGACCTCTTGTTCCTTAATGACTCATTTTTTGTAATAAGCCACCAAACTTGTTATCTATGATTGTTATTTTTGAAAATGAGTGGCCTTCTATTGTCCATGCTCCCCCTTATACCTATTGACCTCTTTCATTAAATTTAGGCCTCACTTGTTGGTATAATATACAAGGGTGAAACAAATGGTTATGAAAAAGATGTGAAATTTTCATCCTTAAGTTTGGGAAATGTAAATGTTACCACAAAAAATTACGTTTGCCCTTGCATGTACACTTACAACAATATTATCCCTCAAGCTTCAAGTGAAAAAAAGTTAAGTTAGAGGAAATGACAAACCATATATCACAAGGCAATGCTCGAAAAACCTTAAAATGTTAAAATTTTATTTAAAAAATAAAAAATCAAGTGGATTACAAGGGCTAAATTGGTGTTAAGTATTTGTTGCAGGACATTAGTTTCATGTAGTTGAGGTATTTGTTGTTGAAATTTGATTTACAATGAATGAGGTTCAAGTTTTTCTTGTGTTTGGAGGTTTATTTCCATGATATGGTTCAAGAGTTTCATTTTTTGTGTTTTGAAATTTCAAAACACACATGAAAAACATGGGTGTTGTTATGTATTTTGTTGTGCTTTGAACTTGGATATCTACAATTTACAAGTGAATATTTTTGAATGATGACTATCAGTTTAGTGTTCTAATGCTTCATACTAAAAAAAGTTCTTGCAAAAGAAAGGTTGCAATTTGGGGATATGAGTTATTATTCTAAGACATTTTTTTGTTCTCTTTTAAGAAGCTTTGGAGGCGAAATTGGATGGTGAATTTCATTTATCAACCCATGGGGAATTGAACCCCAATTTCAACCTAACCAAAGGCTGGTGAGGGTGAGGTGTGGTTGACCTTTGATGACAATGGGAAAACATGATTCATGTAGGTTGTGCATGGTGTGAATATGTTACAAGAGTTCATCCAAGTACAATCTTTTGAGGAAAGTAGTCTTCATGTATAACCGTCCTATTGTACTGTAGTTGTGCCTTGGGTGCTTCAACACCCATACTGGTACCAGCATGAGATGAAAGATGGCGATGCCTTCGTATTTGTCATTACACTTTTCAAGCTCTGCTCACATTGTTCAAACATGGGTGTTTCAGAGGGATCCATCTGTAAAGACCATCTGTCTGAAAGGATCAACGCTGTGCACAGTAAGAGATCACCGAGCTTAGATTATATGCAGTTGGAATTATGCACATAACTGGAACAAAAAAACTCTAAGCCTTCAAAATTCTCATTCAGTATAACCATCAGATTCAAAATCCAACAGGCTGATATCCAGCCAGAGACCTACATAGCTCAGCTATTATTGGATTCACACACACCCTTTGGTTTCCAGGATGAGATCAATCCCTGAAACTGGTACTTTCAACTTGTAACGGTAGACATTGTGGGGTGGTCCATTTCTTCTGTCAGTTCACTTTTGTGTCCTTTGATGGCTGAATGGGAGGCTGACAAGTTGTGGATCCGAATCAAATTCTGCGTGGTTTTGAAAAAAAGTATCTCTGCTCTCTCTTGGAGTTCACATTCTCTTTGGAGCAATGCTAGTGTCCTTTGAAGCAGAAATGTGAAAATTTGGAGATCACATTTCCTTCAGAATGTGAGAAGTTGAAGTTCACAGTAGCATATCCTTTAAGGAAGGACAGACTAACACAACACTATTTAAACCCTAGAAAAAGTAATTGCTTTCCAAGTTGTCTGGTGAAGTTCCGAGAGTCTTAAGAAAAAATGTGAAGTTGGATGTGTAAAAGCACTCTGAGAAATGTCCTAGTTTATTGGGAAGGCATCTTATGGTGCTGCATTCACACTTGATGTTAGGTAAGTGTTAAATGAAAATCTAGGTGCCATCCTAGGTGGCACCCAATGTCAAATGGGTGAGATCTCAATGTTAGGTGAATGTTAACTTCACATAAAATCTTCATGATAGGGCACTTTGGCCCACCTACTGACACTAAATTGTAAGTAAGTAAGTAAGATAAGTAGGTTTAACTCCTAAATGACTAGCATGGTGTTAGGGTATTCAACACTAGAGTACCTAACACCAAGTCTGAATGCACCGAAAAATATATCCTTCCTAGAGGAGAGGAAGGATATTATGCCT